>ENA-ORUN01000123-ORUN01000123.1-human-gut-metagenome-genome-assembly--contig:-NODE-123-length-90947-cov-7.260243_pt1 | contig 90947 bp, 81 predicted proteins | sample MGYA00242080_ERZ509209 | MGnify/ENA primary metagenome ERZ509209 (study PRJEB26280, sample SAMEA2338786) | human gut metagenome | biome: human gut; feature: human-associated habitat; material: faeces... | reverse complement strand
ATATATTTCTTTATGCACCATATATTCCCCCTGATAATCGACATCAAAATTCAAAGTTTCACCTGTTCACCAAATTTCGATTTGATAGTCTCTTGAACAAGGCTACCACATGGGTAATTCTACCACATATCCATCCTTAATTCATCTAAAATCTTCACGATTGATTTACCATACATCTAAACTATCTTCCGCATCCACCCATGCCTGCATCTCATTATCTAAAGCCAACCGAGAATACTCCATAGGGTTGTCAATGGCAAGAGTATTCAATGCACATTGTGAATTTGGTGTGGTCTTTAAACCATCCTCTGCCTTATTACAGTCAATGCGCAAAATCATATTATCAAAGGTGGTTATATCAATACTATTGCAGTATTGGTTATATGTAGCATATATAAATTTCATGGCTGTTTCGTCCTTTCAAGTTTATTACAGATAAGCTGGTTGTATTGATAAATTGTTGTGTGTCCTAGAATTATCCTTTAGAACGTGAAACTCATGCTTCACTGCTGTTGTTTGCGGGCGTGTCGATTGCCAGCGTTGCAAGAAGACTGGGACATGCCAGTATGACAACAACGCAAAAGACCTATTTACACATTATTCAGGAACTGGAGAATAAAGATGTAGATTTAGTAATGCGCACATTATCGGGATTGTAATACAACATCTAGGAAAAAGAAAACGAAAAGAACTTACGCTGATTATAAAAGCTCTTGAAAAATCTCCCATTTCATGAAAATACTTCTTGACAAAACCCTCATTCTGTTTTACTATCATATAAAACCTACTAGATTAATATGAAATGTAGGAAATAAGAAATGGAGGTAAGCTTGTGAAAAAGAAATTATTAAGCCTTGGGCTGATTGCCGTATTACTGACAGGGTGTCTGACCGGCTGTGGAAGCAATAAAAACAGTGTACGGATGATCAACGTTTCTTATGACCCTACAAGAGAATTATTTGAAAGTTATAATGAGATATTTGCACAGCATTGGAAAGAACAGACCGGACAGGACGTTGAGGTGATACAGTCCCACGGCGGTTCAGGAAAGCAGGCACTGGAAGTTTCTAACGGTCTGGAAGCTGATGTTGTGACACTGGCATTGGAATATGACATTGACGCAATCGAAAAAGCCGGATTGATAGAAGACGGCTGGGTTGATGAATATGATGATGACAGCGCACCGTACACTTCAACGATTGTCTTCCTTGTAAGAAAGGGCAATCCGAAAAACATTCACGACTGGGACGATCTGGTAAAAGACGGTGTGGGTGTGATTACACCGAACCCAAAGACCTCAGGCGGTGCAAGGTGGAATTACCTTGCAGCATGGGGTTATGCGCAGGAACGTTATAACGGCGATGAAGCTCAGATGAAAGAGTTTATCAAAAAGCTGTATCAGAACGTACTGGTGTTAGACTCCGGTGCGAGAGGTGCAACAACCTCATTTGTGGAAAATAATCAGGGCGATGTACTGATTGCATGGGAAAATGAAGCATATCTTTCCATGTTAGACTGCCCGGACGATTATGAAATCATTACACCGGGTATCAGTATTCTGGCACAGCCGTCCGTTGCGGTTGTTGATTCGGTTGTTGATGAGCGCGGGACAAGAGCCGTTGCGGAGGAGTATTTATCGTATCTGTATTCCGATGATGCACAGCGCATTGCGGCGGACAATTATTTCCGCCCGGTCAATGAAGAAATTTTGCAGGAATACAGCGATGTATTTGATTTGAATATGAAGTTAAAGACGATACATGATTTTGGCGGCTGGGACAGTGTTTCGGCAAAGCATTTTGCCAACGGCGGTATTTTTGATGAGATTTATGAAAAGTAAGCAAATGTGTTTGAGAGTGGAGGAGTCATGAAAAAGAAAAATAAAAGAGTGATTCCGGGTTTTGGAATTTCAATGGGTGTTACGCTTACAATGGTGAGTGTTATCGTGCTGATTCCATTGGCAACACTGGTAATCTATACGGCGCAGATGAGTTTCCCGGAAATCATTGCAACAATAACAAGGGGCAGGGTATTATCAAGCTTTTATGTCAGCTTCATCACCGCATTTGCGGCATCGGCAATCAATGCCGTTATGGGACTGATACTGGCATGGGTGCTTGTCAGATATGAATTTCCAGGCAAACGCATTTTAGATGGAATGATTGAACTGCCCTTTGCATTGCCGACGGCGGTTGCGGGTATTTCTCTTACATATTTAACAACCGACAGCGGCTGGATTGGCAGCTTTTTTGCAAAGTTTGGCATACAGATTGCCTATACCAGACTGGGTATCACCTTTGCACTGATTTTCGTGGGAATCCCGTTTGTGGTGCGTTCTATTCAGCCGGTGCTTGAAAAGTTAGAACCGTCTTACGAGGAAGCGGCAAGCGTGCTTGGTGCAAGTCGCACAAGAATCTTTTGGAAAGTCATTTTCCCGGAAGTTTTACCGTCCTTATGTACGGGCTTCGGACTGGCATTCGGCAGATGTCTTGGCGAATACGGAAGTATCGTGTTTATTGCGGGCAACAAGCCGTACTACACAGAGATTACACCGTTAATTATCATGTCGGAATTACAGGAATTCGATTATCCGAGTGCAACGGCGATTGCATTGGTAATGCTGATAGCGGCATTCCTTATTTTATTTATCAACAACCTGATACAGGCAAGAAATACAAAAATATTAAACGGCAACCGTTAGGAAGCGGAAAGGGAGGAAAAAATGAATCAGAATAAACAGTCCGGTTTTGTAAAGTGGCTGCTGATAACAATCAGTGTTTTGTTTTTGTTTGTAATGCTGGTGCTTCCGCTGTTGGTCGTGATAACACAGGCATTTAAAAGCGGGGTAGCCGCTTACTTAAAAGCAGTTACGGATAAATATACCGTCCGCGCCTTACTGCTGACACTCGAAGCGACACTCACCGCTGTGGTTGTAAATACCATATTCGGACTTTTTGCGGCATGGACGATTACAAAGTTTAAATTTAAAGGCAAGAAATTACTGACAACGCTCATTGATATTCCGGTTACGGTATCCCCGGTTATCGCGGGTCTGATTTTCATTCTGCTGTTCGGAAGACAGAGTGTTTTATATCCGATACTCAAAGCGTGTCACATCAAAGTTGTATTTGCAGTACCGGGTATTATCCTGGCAACCGTCTTTGTAACATTTCCGTTTATTTCAAGAGAATTGATTCCGGTGCTTGAAACGGAGGGGACAGACGAGGAAGAAGCCGCAGCGCTGATGGGTGCAGGCGCATTTACGATTTTCAGGAAAATTACTCTGCCGCATATCCGCTGGGCACTGCTGTACGGTATTGTTTTATGTACGGCGCGTGCAATGGGCGAGTTCGGTGCGGTATCCGTTTTATCGGGACATTTAAGGGGACTCACAAACACCCTGCCGCTTCATGTGGAAATTTTATTCAATGAGTTCCAGTATGTACCGGCATTTGCCGTATCATCCATTCTCGTGATTCTGGCAATTATTCTGCTGGTCATGCGGAGTGTGCTGGAGCATAAGGGAAAGACTACGAAAAAGCCGTTATAGCACGGCAGAAAGCAGGAAATTATGTATGTTGAATTAAAAGATATTAATAAAACGTATGCCGGCTATCAGGCTTCAAATCATGTCAGCTTCGGCATTGAACAAGGCAGGCTGATTGCGCTGTTAGGACCGAGCGGCAGTGGTAAGACGACCATTTTAAGAATGATTGCGGGGCTGGAAACACCGGACAGCGGCGAAATCGTCATTGACGGCAAGGTAGTCAATAACATTCCGGCAAGTGAACGTGGTATCGGCTTCGTATTTCAGAACTACGCGCTGTTCCGCTATATGACGGTATATGACAATATTGCATTCGGTTTAAATGTTAAAAAAGAGAATAAAAAATATATAGATGAAAGAGTCCACGAGCTTTTAAAACTCATCAGCCTAGATGGACTGGAAAAGCGGTATCCGAGCCAGTTATCCGGCGGACAACGACAGCGTGTGGCATTTGCAAGGGCGCTTGCGCCAAACCCGCATCTGCTGTTGTTAGACGAACCGTTTGCGGCGATTGATGCCAAGGTCCGTCAGGAACTCAGAAGCTGGTTAAAGGAAATGATTGAAAAACTCGGCATTACCAGTATTTTCGTTACGCATGACCAGGACGAAGCGATTGAAGTTGCCGATGAAATTATTATTACCAACAAGGGACACATTGAGCAGAAGGGAACACCGCTTGAAATTTACCAGAACCCGCAGACGGCATTTGCGGCGTCTTTCTTCGGACAGACTTCACAGATTACCAATTATCAGAGCTTTCACAGCTTCCCGAAAGTGGACAATGTCGATAAAGCCATTATCCGTCCGGAATTTGTCAAAGTATCCAAGAAAAATGAAGTACAGCGTTTCGGTCCTTCGGCTTCCGAAGGCGTTGTGGAGCGCGTGTCTTTCAGAGGTGACAGCTTAGAACTGCTTGTCAATGTAAACGACAATCAGATTATTGCCAAAAGAGGATTGGAAGAAAAAAGTATTGCGGTGGGAGAAAAGGTTGATGTATTCATATATCGGCTGTTTGTAACGGTCGGAGAAAAGGCAATGCTTTTGGAAAACCAGTCACTGGTAGATGATTCAGTATTTATCTAAAAATCAAGATAGAAAAGCCGTGTTGTGCGGCGGAATGGAAGGTGCCATGAAAAAGAAAGAACTCTCAACAGATGTGTTGATTATCGGCGGCGGAACAGCGGGCTGTTTTGCCGCGATGACGCTCGGAAAAGAAAAAAATATCAGCGTTCTGATTGCTGAAAAAGCCAATATCAGGCGGAGCGGCTGTCTGGCGGCAGGTGTCAATGCAATTAATGCGTATATTACGGAAGGCAGAGTGCCTCAGGATTATGTAGACTATGCCAAAAAAGATGCAGACGGCATTGTGCGTGAAGACTTACTGCTTTCAATGTCAGAGCGGTTAAACCATGTAACGGATGTTATGGAAAAAGCCGGACTTGTCATTTTAAAAGATGAAAACGGCAAATACGTTACAAGAGGAAACAGAAATATCAAGATTAACGGGGAAAATATTAAGCCGATTCTTGCAGAAGCGGCATCCGCACAGGAAAATGTAACGGTTTTAAATCACGTCAATATTACAGATTACATTGTGAAAGACAACCGCATTTACGGGGCTTATGGCTTTGATGTTAATGAAGAAATCTTTTATGTGATTCATGCCAAAGCGGTCATCTGCGCAACCGGAGGCGCGGCAGGACTTTACCGTCCAAACAATCCGGGCTTTTCAAGACATAAAATGTGGTACCCGCCGTTTAATACCGGTGCGGGCTACGCAATGGGCATTACGGCAGGCGCTGAGATGACAACTTTTGAAATGCGTTTTATCGCACTGCGCTGTAAAGATACGATTGCACCGACAGGAACGATTGCACAGGGTGTATCCGCAAAGCAGATGAATTCCAACGGCGAAATTTATGAAATAAAATACGGTCTTACAACTTCCCAGCGTGTATACGGAACGGTTATGGAAAACAGAGCCGGACACGGGCCATGTTATTTAAAGACCGATGAGATTACAAAAGAGCAGGAACAGGATTTATACAAGGCATATTTAAATATGGCGCCGAGCCAGACTTTAAAGTGGCTTGAATCCGGCAAGGGTCCGTCAGAGCAGAATGTGGAAATTGAAGGCACAGAGCCGTATATTGTGGGCGGACATACCGCAAGCGGTTACTGGGTAGACAATAACAGGGAAACAACAATTCACGGACTGTTTGCCGCAGGCGATGTTGCAGGCGGTTGTCCGCAGAAATACGTAACAGGCGCATTAGCCGAGGGCGAAATTGCGGCAGAAGCGGTGCTTGGATTTCTAAAAGATGAAAAGCAGACAGCAGCCAAAGATGTGGACAGTGAAGCAAAGCAGAATGAAAAGCAGGCAGAATACGAGCATTTCTTAAACAATCCGCAGGGACTGCTTACGACCGAACAGCTTGAGGAAACCATGCAGAAAATCATGGACCAGTACGCAGGCGGTATTGCAACGGATTACCGTTATAATGAAAGCCGTTTAGCCCTTGCAAAGGAAAAAATCACATCCCTGCAAAAGCTGGTGGACGGACTTGCGGCAGAAGACATGGACGATCTGCTCCGTATTTACGAAGTTAAAGAACGTCTGGTTGTCTGTCAGGTCGTTATCGCACATCTGCTTGCCAGAAAAGAAACACGCTGGCACAGTTTTGCAGAAAATGCGGATTATCCTGAAAAGAATGCCGATTGGGAAAAATATGTCAATTCCCGCATGAAAGACGGCGAAATAGAAATCATTTTCAGAGAACTGGTGACGGGAGGAAAACACTATGAGCATACGAATTACACAAAATAACTGTGTAGGCTGCGGAAGGTGTATTGAAGCCTGTCCCGGCAACCTGATAAAAAAAGATGCACAGGGAAAGGCAGTCATTAAGCACATTTCCGACTGCTGGGGCTGTACCTCGTGCTTAAAAGAATGTAAGACAGGCGCAATCAGCTTTTATCTGGGAGCAGATATGGGCGGTGCAGGAAGTACGCTGTCTGTCAAGTCAAAAGGGGACATTCGTGAGTGGTGCGTTACATCGCCGGACGGCAGTGTACAGGTTATAGAAGTCAACAAAAAAGACGCAAATAAATATTAAGGAGAGAGAGTATGGGAAATTTATCACATCTTGATGAATTGGAAGCGGAAGCAATTTATATTATCAGAGAAGTGGCAGCGGAATGTGAAAATCCGGTAATGCTGTATTCGATTGGAAAGGACAGTTCGGTTATGCTGCATCTTGCGATGAAGGCATTTTATCCGGAGAATCCGCCATTTCCGTTCTTACATATTGATACAACATGGAAGTTTAAGGAAATGATACAGTTCCGTGACCATATCGCAGAAAAAATGGGTATTGAAATGCTTGTATATACCAATGAAGAAGGTGTAAAGGCAGGCATTAATCCGTTTGACCACGGTTCAGCCTACACAGATATCATGAAGACACAGGCATTAAAGCAGGCATTAAATAAGTATCAGTTTACGGCAGCATTCGGCGGCGGACGTCGTGATGAAGAAAAGTCCCGTGCAAAGGAACGTATCTTCTCATTCAGAAATGCGGCACAGGCATGGGATCCGAAAAACCAGCGTCCGGAAATGTGGAAGCTTTACAACACAAAGATCCACAAGGGCGAAAGTATCCGTGTCTTCCCGATTTCCAACTGGACGGAAAAAGACATCTGGCAGTACATTAAGCGTGAAAACATTGAAATCGTGCCGTTATACTTTGCAAAGGAACGTCCGGTAATTTACCGTGACGGAAACATCATCATGGTAGATGATGACCGCTTAAAGTTAAGAGAAGGCGAAAAGATTGAAAATAAGAAAGTACGTTTCCGTACACTCGGCTGCTATCCGCTGACAGGCGGTGTGGAATCCGATGCGGAAACACTCGACGAAATTATCGAGGAAACATTAAGTGCAGTATCTTCAGAGCGTACCAGCCGTGTGATTGACCACGAGGAAGCAGGCAGCATGGAGAGAAGAAAGAAGGAGGGTTATTTCTAAAATGAAGGGATTATTAAAATTTATTACATGTGGCAGTGTTGATGATGGAAAATCCACCTTAATCGGACACATTTTATATGATTCAAAACTCCTTTATGCAGACCAGGAAAAGGCACTGGAGCTGGATTCCAAGGTCGGAAGCCGTGAGGGTAAAATCGACTACTCTCTGCTGTTAGACGGTCTGATGGCAGAAAGAGAACAGGGTATTACAATCGATGTTGCATACCGTTATTTTACAACAGACAACAGAAGCTTTATCGTTGCCGATACACCGGGACATGAAGAATATACAAGAAACATGGCAGTAGGTGCTTCCTTTGCAGACTTAGCCGTTATCTTAGTCGATGCAAAACAGGGCGTGCTGGTTCAGACAAGACGTCACGCAAGAATCTGTGCATTAATGGGAATCCGTTACTTTGTATTTGCAGTCAACAAAATGGACCTTGTAGGCTATGATGAAAAGGTATTTGCAAAGATTCAGGAACAGATTGCAGAACTGACAAAGGAACTGGATTTACAGAACGTAACGATTATTCCGGTATCCGCAACAGAAGGTGACAATGTTACCGTAAAATCACCGAATATGCCATGGTACAACGGTCAGGCACTCCTTTCGTACTTAGAGCAGGTTGATATTACAGCCGCAGCCAAGGAACAGGGCTTTTATATGCCGGTACAGCGCGTATGCCGTCCAAACCATGAATTCAGAGGCTTCCAGGGTCAGATTGAAGCCGGAAACATTCATGTGGGCGATGCGATTACAACACTGCCAAGCAACGAGCAGGCACATGTAAAGAGTATCCATGTAGGTGATAAGAATGTAGATGCCGCACAGGAAGGCCAGCCGGTAACGATTCAGTTAGACAGGGAAGTGGACGTATCCAGAGGCTGTGTATTATCCGTAGATTCCGGTATCAAGACAGCCGCAGCCGTTACGGCAACGATTCTGTGGATGGATGATGATGCTCTTGAAAACGGAAAGAACTTCTTTATCAAGCTTGGCACAAAGATGATTCCGGGGCTTGTAACAAAGATTGTTTCATTAATTGATGTCAATACAGGCGAGAAAAAGGAAGTATCTTCCTTACATAAAAATGAAATCGCAGTCTGCGAAATCGCATTTGCAGACAGAATCGTAGCAGATACATTTGCGGCACATAAGACACTCGGTGAACTGATTTTAATTGACCGTGTAACCAATATGACTTCTGCCTGCGGTGTTGTTACTGAACTGCATGCCGATGAAGACGGACTGGAAGAAAAGAAAGTCAATAAAAAGCTTCGTTCAGCTTTAAACGGTCAGAGTGCAGTAACCGTGGAATTTCTGGTAGGACAGCACGGCATTACACTTGAACTGGCAGAACAGGTTGAAAAGCAGTTAAGCGCAGAAGGCAGACATACTTATCTGTATGCGCCGGAAGCAGATGAACCGGTAGAAACCGTACTGCACCACCTGACAGAAGCAGGAATCGTTGTACTGCTTGTATTAGATGAAGCATTTGCAGGAAAGACCTTTGCACAGGATAACAAGACTTATTATAGAAACTGGCAGACGGATGGTACGCTTACCGTATCCGAAGCGGCAGAATTTGTAAAGAAAGTATCTTCCTATGCGGCGGGCGTATCCGTACACGGAGATTTTATCTAATGCTGCCAGGGGCACAAAGCCTTTCACCCGCCGGAGCTTGCTGTTATTTTTCCATGAAAAAGTAGTTGACACATGGGAGAATATGGATTATACTAAATTCAACTTGAAATCATAGTAAGTAGATAGGAATAAGAGGAATATGAAATTTAACACACAATTGCTGCATGGAAATGCAATTAAGCGGTATCCTGACGGAGCGACACTTCCACCGATTAGTCAGGTCAGTGCTTTTGCATATGAAACAGCACAGGATTTGGAAAAAGTTTTTAATAACAGGGCACCGGGATATGCTTATACAAGAATCAGTAATCCGGTTGTCGATTCCTTTGAAAGAAGGGTCTGTGAACTGGAAGGCGGAAAAGGAGCGGTTGCCTGTTCCTCCGGTATGTCAGCCGTGACACTTGCCCTGTTAAACATTCTGGAAGCAGGCGATGAGATTATCGCAGGCAGCGGACTGTTTGGCGGAACAATTGATTTATTCGGTGATTTAAAGGCATTTGGCATTACAACCCGTTTTGCAAAGCAGATTACGGTTGAGGAGATTGCACCACTCATTACAGATAAGACAAAGGTTGTCTTCGGCGAAGTCATCGGCAATCCGGGACTGGATGTTATCGACTTAAAAGCCGTTTCCGAGTTTGTACACAGCAAGGGCATTCCACTGATTGTGGACAGTACAACGGCGACACCGTATCTGGTACAGCCGATTGCCTACGGCGCGGATGTGGTGGTTCATTCATCATCAAAATATATCAATGGCGGCGGCAATGCAATCAGCGGTGTTATTGTTGACAGTGGTAAGTTTTCATGGGACAATAAAAGATATCCGGGATTTGCCGAATATCAGAAGTATGGTGAATTTGCCTACGTTGCAAAGCTGCGTAACGGAATCTGGAGAAATATGGGTGGCTGTTTAGCACCGATGAACGCATTTTTAAATTTTATCGGAATGGACACCTTAGGACTGCGGATGGATAAGATTTGTTCTAATGCCTTAGAACTTGCAAAGGCAGTTGACGGATTAAACGGTGTAACAGCCAATTATCCGGCATTGGAAAACAATCCGTATAAGCCGCTGGTAGAAAGCCAGTTAAACGGTATGGGCGGCGGAATCTTAACTCTGCGTGTCGGCTCAAAAGAAAGAGCGTATCAGTTGATGAGCCATTTAAAGTATGCACTCAATGCAACGAATATCGGTGATGCACGAACGTTAGTCATTCATCCGGCTTCTACAATTTATATCCACAATACAGAAGAACAGATGCGGGATGCCGGTGTCTATGCAGATACAATCCGTGTCAGTGTCGGTATTGAAGACGGCAGCGATTTAATAGAAGATTTCACTTCGGCAATTAAGGATTTAGACTAAGAAAGCTTTATATCAGGAGGAAGTACAAATGGCAACAGATTATGCAGTGTTAAAAAAGGGCGGATTCATGCGCCAGAAACAAAAAAACAACTTCTCTTTAAGACTTCGTGTAGTCGGAGGAAATCTTACGGCAAAACAGCTGGCAAAGATTGCTGAAGTTTCGGATAAATTCGGTGACGGATACGTACATCTGACATCCAGACAGAGCGTAGAGATTCCGTTTATCAAATTAGACGATATTGACGAAGTAAAAGCAGCATTGGCAGAAGGTGACGTTGAACCGGGCGTATGCGGACCGAGAGTCCGTACCATTACAGCCTGTCAGGGTGCGGCAATCTGTCCAAGCGGCTGTATTGATACATATGCTCTTGCAAAAGAACTGGACGACCGTTACTTTGCAAAGGAACTGCCGCATAAGTTTAAATTCGGTATTACAGGCTGTCAGAACAACTGTCTGAAATCCGAAGAAAACGATGTTGGTATCAAAGGTGGTATTCAGGTACAGTGGAAAGAATCCGACTGTATTCAGTGCGGTGTCTGTGTAAAGGCATGCCGTAGCGGTGCAATTACATTAACAGATGGAAAGATTTCCATTGATGAGAGCAAATGTAACTACTGCGGAAGATGTACCAAGGCCTGTCCAACTAACGCATACGATGAAACACATGGTTATATCGTATCCTTTGGCGGATTATTCGGTAATCACATCAACAAGGGTAACACGGTGATTCCGTTTATTGAAGACCATGATAAGCTGTTAAAAGTCTGTGATGCGGCAATTACATTCTTTGAACAGAATGCACAGGCAGGAGAACGTTTTAAGTTCACAATTGACCGTGTCGGCAAAGAAAAATTTGAAGAAGTAATAAAGGAGGCATATGCAAATGGCTGATTTTCAGATAGATGATACAGTAGATATTACAGATGTTGTCTGCCCGGTAACATTTGTAAAGGCAAAGGTTGCACTCGAAGAATTAGATGATGGACAGATTTTATCCATCCGCATGAATGATGGCGAACCGGTACAGAACGTGCCACGCAGCATCAAAGAAGAAGGACACCAGATTTTAAAGCTGATTGACAATGAAGACGGAACTTATGACTTGATTGTCAAGAAGGTTGAAGACGAATAAAAAATACGAAAAGGAAGGTACGGCAATGGCAGAACGAATTCATGCTGGGGATTTTGACAGCAAGGTTTTGGCAGACGGAACATTTGCACTTGTAGATTTTTACTCTGACAGCTGTGTTCCATGTAAAAGAATGTCACCGGTGCTGGCAGAGTTAGAAGAAAGCTATGCCGGTAAGTTATATGTCGGTAAAGTCAATATCGCATATGAACCGGAACTCGTTGAAAAATACGAAGTGTCATCGGCACCGACATTGGTCTTTTTTAAAGACGGAAAAGAAATACAGCGTCTGACAGGTGTACAGAAAAAAGTAGATTTAGAGAAATTCATTTCAGAAAATGTTTAAGGAGGATTTAAAGAATGAAGATTACAGTAGCAGGCGTAGTAAAGGAAGTAAAGGACAATATCACGATTTCCGAACTGATTGCACAGGAAAATGTAGAAACACCGGAATACGTAACCGTTTCAGTAAATGATGAATTTGCAAAGAGCGCAGATTTTGAAACACAGCAGTTAAAAGACGGTGACAACGTAGAATTCTTATATTTCATGGGAGGTGGACAGTAGTGGCTTTTACAAACGACCAGTTAGAGCGCTACTCCCGTCACATCATTTTAAAGGAAGTTGGCGCTAAGGGACAGAAAAAATTATTAAATGCAAAGGTATTAATTATCGGTGCAGGCGGACTCGGTGCTCCGGCAGCATTATATCTGGCAGCAGCCGGAGTCGGAACAATCGGTATCGTAGATGCGGACGAAGTGGATTTATCAAATTTACAGCGTCAGGTTATTCATACAACAGCAGATATCGGCAAGGCAAAGGTACAGTCTGCAAAGGAAACCATGAACGCAATCAACCCGGATGTAACAGTCAATACATACCGTACATTTGTTACATCTGAAAATGTTATGGACTTAATTAAGGATTATGACTTTATCATTGACGGTACAGACAATTTCCCGGCGAAGTTCTTAATTAACGATGCCTGTGTAATGGCAAAGAAACCATTCTCCCATGCAGGTATTATCCGTTTCAAGGGTCAGTTAATGACCTATGTACCGGGAGAGGGACCGTGCTACCGTTGTGTATTTAAAGATCCACCACCAAAGGATGCTGTACCGACCTGTAAGCAGGCCGGTGTCATCGGTGCAATGGGCGGTGTAATCGGCAGTCTTCAGGCAATGGAAGCTGTAAAGTACATCTTAGGTGTCGGTGATTTACTTACAGGTTATTTATTAACTTATGATGCATTAAAAATGGAATTCCGTAAGATTAAGCTGCCTTCAGATACATCAGGCTGTGCAGTATGCGGCGACCATCCGACTATTACGGAATTAATCGATTACGAACAGGCAGAATGTGACGGCAAGTAGAATAAGCCGAATATAAGACAGGGAAGGAAAACAGATATGGTAAAACTTTCACAAACAGATTATGAAAAAATGGTGGCACACGCAGAGTCAGAACTGCCAGATGAAGCCTGCGGTCTGATTGCAGGAAGAATTGACGGCGATGACAAGATTATTGAAAAAGTCTATCTGCTGACCAATATTGACCATTCCAATGAGCATTTTTCACTGGACCCGAAAGAACAGTTAGCAGCCGTAAAGGATATGCGTGCAAATGGATTGAAACCGCTTGGCAACTGGCACTCTCATCCGGAATCACCGTCCAGACCGTCCGAGGAAGATAAGCGTCTGGCATATGACAGCAGTGCAAGTTATCTGATTTTATCCCTGATGGACAGAGAAAATCCGGTACTCAACTCATTCCATATTGAAGGCGATGTTTCGGAAAAAGAGGAATTTTATGTGGGATAGTCTGATTATCGGCAGCGGACCGGCAGGACTTGGCGCGGCAATCTACGGAAAGCGCGCCGGTCTTTCGGTGCTGGTTGCAGAAAAAGAATACATGGGAACCGGTCAGATTGCAGAAAGCGGTCAGGTAGATAATTACCTCGGACTGGTCGGCAAAAGCGGCTATGACTTGGGCGAAATCTTTTTAGAAGATGCCAAAAAGCTGGGCGTTGAATTTTACGAAGGTGAAGCCGTTGCTTTTGAAAAAAAGGAAAACAGCTGGAGCGTTTCATTTGAGAACGGCGAAGTCATTAAAGCCAAAACAGTCATTTACGGAGCAGGTGCAAAACACCGTCCGTTAGGTCTGCCGGAAGAAGCAGATTACGCAGGAAAAGGAATCTCTTACTGTGCAATTTGTGACGGCGCTTTTTATAAGGGCAAAACGGCAGTTGTTGTCGGCGGCGGCGATACCGCATTAGACGATGCACTGTATCTGTCCGATATCTGTACACGGGTTTATCTGGTTCACAGACGGGACGAATTCCGCGGTTCTGCAAGAACCTTACAGAAAATCCGTGAAAAGGAAAATATCACGGTGATTACCAATGCAGTGATTACTGCGGTTTCCGGAGAGAAGAAAGTGGAAGAAGTGACGTTAAATAACGGCACAAAGTTAAAGACCGATGGTGTTTTTGTGGCAGTTGGCATGATTCCGCACACGGAGCATTTAAAAGACTTCCTAGAGCTGGATACACAGGGCTATGTAGTCGCAGATGAAACCGGAAAGACCTCACAGGACGGCTTTTTTGTGGCAGGTGATGTGCGCACGAAGCATTTACGTCAGGTTATAACAGCCGTTGCAGACGGCGCCAATGCCGCAGTATCGGCTTCGGAATATATCCGTCAGTTATAACTTATAACAGTTTTACAGGAAAATCAATATCATTAAATATGTACCCTTCCGGGTTGTCAGGCGGAAATTTTAAACGTCTGGTGGCACGGGAGGGTGATTTTTATTAAGAGACAGTTCTTGTTTTTTCATTTTTCGTTTATTATAATAGAAATTATGATGTTAATTCTACGATATGCAAATTGAAACATCATTTAGAAAAAATAGAAAGATAAAGCAGTGTTTGTCACTGCGGAAAAGAGGAACGATTGATTCAGCGTGTACCACATTATTATAAAGCATTTCACTGTATAGCCTCAGACTGCCGGGACAACTGCTGTGTTGGCGGCTGGGAGATTGATATTGACGAGGAAACAGCACAGTATTACCTTTCCATGCAAGGTGAATTTGGTGACCGGTTAAGAAACAGCATTACCCGCACCGATGAATACTGTTTCCGTTTAAAGGACGGCAAATGTCCGTTTCTGGACAGCAAAGGTCTGTGTGAGATTTATCAGGTGCTTGGTGAAGATAAAATGGGTGTTGTCTGTACCCAGTTTCCGCGCTATACGGAATATTACGGCGCGGTAAAAGAAACCGGCATCGGACTTGCCTGTGAAGAAGCCGCAAGAATTATCTGTCAGGATAAGGAAGCATTTACATTTAACGAGGAAACGATTTCGGAAGAAGAAGTTTCCGATGCGGAATTTGATGCACCACTGGCAAAGCAGCTTTTTTCCGTGCGCAGTCAGATATTTGAAATGCTCACCGATACTAAAAGGTCATTGGAAGATAAGCTGATACTTTTATTAGAAGTCTGTCATCAGTTGCAGGAAGCGGTCAATGTCAATGATACCGCCGCCTGCGCCTGGATTGCGCAAAGCAGTTATACGGAGTGGGGAAAATTTACAGATACAGATACACCAAAGCAGCAAAAAGACCGTCAGGCGAACGCTCCGCAGACAGCACAGAGCGATAGTGCCGATGTTGACCGTCAGGACGGGCTGGAACGCATTTTGTATGCGTATGATGCACTGGAAGTTTTAAATGAGGACTGGAACCGGCAGAAGGAAGAGCTGTTTTCGGTCCTGCACGGAGAAGATTTTTCGGCGCAGGCATATCGTGACAGCTTTGCGCGATTCAAGAGGTCAGTGCAGGAGCGTGAGCGGGAATATATTAACCTGACGGCATATTTTGTATTCCGTTATTTTATGAAAGCCGCATACGACCATGACGTATACGGCAAAGCGCAGCTGATTACAGCTAATTACTTAGTATTACAGGAAATGGATTTTCTGCGCTGGATTCAGAACGGTGAAAAATACGGATTTAAAGACCGTATGGAACTCATTCACATTTTCTCAAGAGAAGTTGAGTATTCAGAGGAGAATCTTGAAGACCTTGCGGAAGAATTTTTATTTGACGATATTTTTGAAAAAGAACAGCTTTGTGCACTATTAAAGGGTTGACAAATGAAGCTGACAGCGTATAATTAATTTTAATAGAATTGAATAGGTGAGAAACCGTTGAAGTGGAGATAACAGCAGAAGATGCGCTTACAGAGAGCCGGGAGTGCTGAGAACCGGCAGTATGCAGTCTGTTAAATGGACCACGGAGGGTATGGTCAAAGAGATAGCTTGATTTTGTTTATCTTTAGTATTCCATAACGTAAGGCATACGTTACATGCCGGGAATATGATAGTATTCCATAGAGTTGTGTGACCGGCGGCAGAGCCGGATACAAAGCAAGGTGGCACCGCGGTAAGAAGAACCGTCCTTGAATGAACAGAGTATTTTTGTTCATTCAGGGACTTTTTTTATGTAATAGGAAATTCCGATAGAATTCCCTATTACACAAAAGGCACTACGTGCCGATGATGCACACTCGCGCGAAGATGTAGTTTGTCGCAAACGACCGCGCTCGGCGCGAGAATGTGCAAAGCATATTCTTATTTATAAAAGAAAAGGAGCAAAAACAATGATTAAAGAAGCGATTGCACAGTTAGTAAAAAGAAACGATTTAACAGCAGAAACAATGGGTGAAGTCATGGAAGAAATCATGACCAATCAGGCAACGGATGCCCAGAAAGCATCCTTTCTTACGGCATTAGCCATGAAGGGAGAAACAATTGATGAAATCACGGCGGCAGCAAAGGTTATGCGCGCACATTGTGAACGCTTTTTAAATGATATGGATGTACTTGAAATTGTAGGAACAGGCGGGGACGGCTCAAACACCTTTAACATTTCCACATTGTCATCATTTGTAGCTTCGGCTGCGGGAATCCCGGTTGCAAAGCACGGCAACAGAGCGGCTTCCAGCAAATGTGGCACAGCAGACTGCCTTGAAGCACTCGGTGTAAAAATTGACATTGCCCCGGCGCAGAGTGCGCAGGTTTTAAAAGAAATCAATATGTGTTTCTTATTTGCACAGAAATACCATACAGCCATGCGTTTTGTCGGCGGTGTCAGAAAGGAAATGGGAATCCGTACCTTATTCAATGTGTTAGGGCCACTCGCAAACCCGGCTGGCGCAACCATGCAGTTATTAGGTGTATACAGCGCTGACCTGGTAGAACCGCTGGCACACGTTTTACATAACCTTGGTGTAAAACGTGCCATGGTTGTTTACGGAACTGACAGCATTGACGAAATTTCTTTAAGCGCTCCGACAAAGGTCTGTGAGTTTAAGGGTGACACCTTTAAAAGCTATGAAATTACACCGGAGCAGTTCGGTTTAAAGCGTTGTAATAAAGAAGAACTGGTTGGTGGAACACCACAGGAAAATGCGCAGATTGCAAGAGATATTTTAGCCGGAAAGCAGGGGGCAAAGATGGATGCCGTGCTTTTAAATGCCGGTGCGGCAATCTATATTGCTTCCGATAATCTGACCATGCAGGAGGCAGTTGATAAGGCAAGAGAACTGATTATGAGCGGTAAAGCGGCAAAACAACTGAAACTGCTTATTGAAAAAACAAACTAATTATGCTATAATTTCCTCATAGGGGTGAATTGGGGAATATACAATAACAAAAAGTACATAATCGTGCCGGATAGATGTATGAACCGTGGAATTTCACTTTCTGCGGTTCTTTTTTTATTTTATACTGCCTCAATGATATACACCGAATAAGGATAAAACGAGGTATGGCTTATGAAAAAAACAAGTTTAAAGAAGATGCTGATTATTACGTATGCAGCAATTGCATTGATTGTTGCGGCAGTTGTGTCGGGTGTGGCAATTTATTACATCCGTTCCTCGACCGATATGGCATACAGCAATTATGAAGATGCAATGAATCAGGGCTACAATACGGAAATCAAATCTGAGGTACAGTCTTCTATCGCGGTGATTGAATATTATTACAACCGTTTTAAAGCTGGAGAACTTACAGAAGAACAGGCAAAGACAGAAGCAAAGGAAGCAGTCCGTAAAATGCGTTACAGAGATGACAACAGCGGATATATGTGGATTGATGCAAGCGATTACAGTCTTGTCATGCACCCGATTCTGCCACAGAATGAAGGGCAGAACCGTTATACCTTGCAGGATCAGAACGGTGTCATGATTATTCAGGAGATTATGAAGACAGCCAATAACGGTGGCGGATATAATCAGTTTTATTTTACAAAAGCAGATGGTGTGACAGTTGCCTTAAAAGTGGCTTATTCACAAAAATTTGAGCCGTGGGGCTGGGTTGTAACTACAGGCAATTATGTCGATGATATGGAAGCTGAAATGTCAGAAGTAAAGGGCCAGATTTCTGATAATTTTTCATCAATGGTTATGATGATTGTGGCTGTTGCAGTGATTCTTTTAATTGTTGCAATTATTCTTTCTTATATTGAAAGTGAAAATATTATTGTGAAACCGTTAAAGCAGATTCAGCAGATGGCGGCACGAATTGCAGACGGTGATATTACGCAGGATGCTGCTGTAAAAACCATGAATGATATCGGTCAGACTGCAGTTTCCTTAAATACGGCACAGGGCAATATTAAAGAACTTGTAGCCAATATTTCAGGCGTATCGAAAGAAATCAGTACGGCACTTGACAGCTTCAGGGAAGCCTTTACACGGATGTCTGTATCTATCAGCGACGTATCAACGGCAGTAGATGATATTACGCAGAATGTAACTTCACAGGCAGAGTATACAAGAGCTGCCACAGAAGATGTTGAAGCTATCGGCAATGGCATTGTGCAGACAGAAAAAGAAGTAGAACATTTAGACAGTAATGCACAGGATATGCAGACGTTAAATGATACTTCAACAAAGACATTAGATGAACTTGTCGGTATCAGTGAAGTGACAAGAACACAGATTCTGGATATGTATGATCAGGCGGCAAAGACAAATGAATCTGCACAGAAGATTAAAGATGCTGCAAATCTGATTAACGATATTGCAGACCAGACGGATTTACTTGCATTAAATGCTTCAATTGAAGCGGCAAGAGCCGGAGAAGCAGGAAAGGGATTTGCGGTTGTTGCAGAACAGATTGCCAACCTTGCAAAACAGTCTGCTGAAAATGTCGTGGAAATTGACCACGTTGTAGAAGAACTTCTAGTAAACTCCAATCAGTTTATTCATGTCATGGAAGGCATGCAGACCGATGTTCATCAGCAGTTTGAATATATTCATGCGGCACAGAACGATTTCAACGCATTAAGCAGCAGCCTGAAAGCCTGTGTCAGCTCGGTCGGCGCAATTGATAACATGATTGCCAGCATTGAAATCCAGCGCCAGAATATCACAGATGCTTTAACGAAGCTCAATGGATTTGCACAGGGCAATGCAGCATCTACAGAAGAAACTTCTGCGATGGCGGAAGAACTGGCAGATATGGTTCATAGTTCAACAGAAACAATTCAGAATCTGAATGTACATGTTCAGAATCTGATAGAAAATGTTTCAAAATTTAAAATTCAGTAAATGATGTAAAACACCCACAGCTAAAAGTAAATGCCTGTGGGTGTTTTTTGCGTAGCGGGTAAAATTTCAGCGTGAAATTCCATGCTGAAATATACAGATATTTTAATTAAAAGAAAGTAAAATGGGGTCGTATAGTATATTCAATATATAACTTCGCTAAAGTCAGGTTTAACGAAGTTATATAAAATGAGTGTGGATTTTATAGAATCATTTGAACAAGGTGTAAAAATTCTGTTCACAAGTATTTTGCAAATTTTATATGCAGGATATCGTATTCAGAAAGACAAGAAATCATTCTCACGTCTTGTAGAAAGGTTGTTAAGGAATTGCAGTAATTAGCAATATCGCATAAAAAGGAAATGAATTTTTGTAAAATATTACCGATACCATTTTGCTCATAATTGTGTATTATATAAAATATGAAACAACAGCAATTATTCGATCCGGACAATCCGACACGATTAATTGCTGTTGTTAGCTTCATGGAATCACCTCCGCTAAACACATCTATTTTAATATCGAAAATCCAAAAATCACAACTCCCAGTACAACAAGTACAATACCGGTTGCGCGGTTTAACGTCTTTGGTTCGGCTTTATTGGCAAATAAGGCGGCAATGCGCGCCCAGATTAATGTAAATATAACACACAGTCCAAAAACAGTCCAGTCCGGTGCACCGCCGATTGTAAAATGGGACAAAGCACCGGTCAGTGCGGTAAAAGTCATAATGAAAACACTCGTTCCGACAGCCGTTTTTAATTCATAGCCCAGCACGCTGGTTAAAATAAGAAGCATCATCATGCCGCCGCCTGCACCGATAAATCCGCAGATAAAACCGATAATGACACCACAGACAACTGACTGAACGGCTCTTTTTTGGGCGGAAACGCCCTGCATGGCTTCTTTGGTCGTCATAACCGGCTTTACAATAAATTTAATGCCGAGAAGAAATGTCATAAAGACTGAAAAACCGCCCATGGTTGTCGACGGAACAAGGCTTGCGATATAACTGCCGACAACTGTAAAAGTCAGCACACTTGCCATCATAATCAGACCGTTGCGGATATCCAGATTTTTATTTTTTCCGTAGGTAAATGCAGAAACTGCACTTGCGAGGACATCAGAGGACAATGCAATGCCGACCGCCATATAAGGGTCCATGCCTAAAAATGTAATCAGCATCGGGCTGATTACGGCGGCTGCGCTCATTCCGGCAAAGCCGGTGCCAAGTCCCGCACCCATGCCCGCAAAAAATGTTACAAAAAGTGTAAATAAAAATGTCATGTTAATCTCCATTTCTGAGCAACTTGTTGCGAAGAGGCGATGAGAAATTCGCGTAGGCGATTTCTCATCTGCCATCATGGCTATTTGTTTTTGCCCAGAAACAAATAGCTGTGTGAAAAATCAGCACATCACTGTGATTTTTTACACTATTTTCCTTTCGTGAATTATATTCTGTCATCAGGAATACCGGCAGTTATCGGAAAACAGCCGCTTTGTAAAATCATCTGATACACAGTATAGCACAAAATCAAAAAATCTCCAACAATGTCACAGAAAGCAATCAGGCAGTAAAACCAGAAAGCTCATAAAGATAAAAAGTCGTTTCTAAACCGTATATCTTATACCGGTTCCTGACAAAAAGCTTCAAAGACTGTAAAAAGAAATAATTTTAAAAAATGCAAAAAAAAGAAACCGCCGAAGCGATTTCTTTAGGGGGAATTGTAATAAGCTTTTAGTTAAATAAATAACTGTGTGCTTGTTATGTTTAATATTATAACAGAAATAGAAAACTTGAAAAGGCCTAACTTTTTTCTAGTACCTTATCAAAAATATATTTACAATACTCTTCAACTTTGCAGTCAGCAGACAAATGGGACGGCGAACCGGGCGCAGAAACAGCCAGAATCCGGAAAGAATCCGGTAAACCGGGTGATTTACGGAAAAAGAATGTCCGTTGCGGATAATATGTATCAGTTTTCCGCTAATCTGCGAAGCGGTCAGAGGTCCTTCCACTGCGGTCTGATTATCTCCCACCGTATAAAAGCCGTCCTTTGTAATACGGCAGATCCGGTGTAAAACCAGTATACCGTTCTCCCTGCGGTATAAAATGACATCACCTTTTTTTAGCCGGTCACAGTCCGCTTTTTCAATGACGGCAGAATCCCTGCCGGGCACAAAAAGCGGATACATACTGTAGCCCTGCGGCTGAACCTGAATGGTATGGTTTTCCAGCAATTCAGGAATTGTACGAGGTAAAGATTCCGAAGTATTTGTCTGCATCACTTGTCCTACTGCTTTTCCGGCATATTGTCAGGACATCCGTTATAATCAGAACGGAATGTGCTTTCGGCAAGCTTAGAAGCCGTACCGCCGGATTTAGAACAGGCCTGACAGGTATCAGCGCCGGGATTTGCTTCCGTTCTGCCAAAGCGACAGACAGTTTTATCACCGCTTGCCATAAAAATACCTTCTGCCTGTTCAGGAACAACATGAATCATTGGTTTTTCATATGCAGACATAATAAATTACCTCCATAAATGAATCTTATACTTAATTAAATTATAAGTCGTGAAGCCTGCTATTGTCAAGGAAATGCAATAATGATATGATAAAAAAGCGTTTAAGAAAGCACATGAAAAAAGTAATATAGAAATGAAGAAAGGCGGATGTGCAGATGAAAACAAGGGCGGGGTATGTGATAAGACAGCTTGCGGATACATTTTATATTATACCGACAGGACAGCGGATTGCAGACAGGCGCCGTTGTTTAAAAATCAATCAGACCGGCTGTGTCATCTGGGACTTGTTACAAAAGGATTTATCATGGGAAGAACTGTTATCTGCTTATATGGAATATGTGAAAAGTATTGAAATGACAGAGAACACCAAAACCGTGAAACCCGCATCTATAGGCGAAGAAGCTTCCACAGTCACAGCAGCTTCCATAAGCAGTGATTTAAGTACATATGTGCTGACGCTGTTTCAGTTTGGCATGATACAGGCTTCCGCTAAGGAAATGCAGGCATTTCCGTTTGCTCCGTTTCAGGCAAAGGGAAATGCGTATTACTGCCGTTACAATATCGCAGGCATTCAGGTGCATTATAAAGGCAGAAAGGAATGGCTTCATGCGTTTTTTGAACCTTTTTTAGAGGACGGAAAAGAAAATCCGTCAGCTCATACGGTTAAGCAAAGCGGTATTTCCCAGAGCTGGCGTGTCAGACTGCTGTCAGAAGTCCCGGAAATTACAGGTGAACTGCTGTTGTTTGGCAGTCAGTTAGATGTTTACCGGTGCAGTGGGGATTATATGCTGCGTTTTCCGTCCAATCATCATCTGGCATTGTGTACACTCTCCTTTGACGGTAAAGAAGCGGTATTTTATTATGACGGCTCGACGCAGCAGGAAGCAGTTGATGAACTGTTTTATGGTTTCCGCGCGGCATTTTTTTATTTTGCGGCACTGCACGGTAAATATGCACTGCACTCAGCTTCCAACTATTATCAAGAAAAGGCGTGGCTGTATTCGGCATCATCAGGTACGGGAAAAACGACCCATGTTAAATTGTGGGAAAAGCTTTATGCCGTACAGGTATTAAATGGTGATCTGAATCTGCTTGGTATGGAAAAGGACGAAGTCTTTGTCTATGGGATTCCATGGTGCGGGACTTCCGGTGTTTACACAACGAAAAAATACCCGCTTGGCGGCATTATTCTTTTAAAACGAGGAACGGAGAACCGGGTCTGTAAACTGCCTCAGGACGAAAGACAGCTTTATACCGCACAGCGTATGATTTCACCGGCATGGACAGAAAAACAGGTTGATGACAGTCTTTTATTTGCAGAAAAACTTTCGGACCGTATTCCAATCTGTCAGCTTTACTGTACGCAGGAACCGTCTGCGGCGGCTGTGATGAAAGAATATATTGATAAATATTTAACAATATAATGACGGTGCGTAAAGGCGGTTGGTTGGCAGAAAAAAGGACTAACATATATTATTAAGGAAGGAAAAATGAAGAAAAAAATAAAATGGATTTGTGAGCGGCTAAAAAGCGGGCGGTTTAAGCAGCTTTGGATTCAGACGGTATGGATTTATTCGTATGTGAGAATGTACTGGAAAGAAATCGTGTTTTACACGGGAACGGGTCTTCTCGGTACGGTAATCGGACTGGTAAGCAGTCTGCTCTCCAAAGATTTGGTTGATTTGATTACCGGACATCAGGCTTCGCGGCTTGTTATGACTTTTGTGTGGTATATCGCATTTTCAGCCGGAAATATCTGTGTGACACAGTTGTTAAATTATCTGTCGAACATGATTTCGTTAAAGGTAGATCAGGAAATGAAAGCAGATATTTTTCAGAAAATGCTGACAACGCGGTTAGAACCGTTAATGGCATATCATACCGGAGATTTGCTGACACGCTGGAGCAGTGATGTATCCGTGATTTCATCCGGTGTGTTAAACTGGATTCCGAATCTGATTATTTACACAGCAAAATTTATTACGTCGTTTGCGGTCGTATTTTACTATGATGTCACATTTGCCCTGCTGGCACTGATTGGGATTCCGGTGAGCATCGTGATGTCAAAGACACTGCTGTCTAAAATGCAGGCCAATAATAAACAGAGTGCAGCAATGAATGCAAAAATGTCGGGATTTCATCAGGAAACCTTTTCAAATATTCAGGCAATTAAGGCATTTGATTTAATACCACTCTACGTCTGCAGATTACAGGAACTGCAAAAAGACTATTTTTCGATGAAAAAGAAATTTCAGAAGCTCAGTGCAATGACATCAATTATGATGTCATTTGTCGGCATTGTCGTTTCGTACAGCTGTTACGCACTCGGCATTTACCGGGTGTTTACCGGGGCGATTACGTACGGTACGATGACACTGTTTCTATCGCTGTCCGGCAGTCTTACCAGTACGCTCAATGCGCTGATTGCCATGGTTCCGACAGCCGTTTCGATAACGACTTCGGCAGGCAGGCTGATGGATATTTTAGACATGCCGCATGAAGATTTTTCGGAAAGAAAACAGGCTGAAGTCTTTTATAAGAAAAATAAGCGGGCGGGAATCGGTGTCTGCATGGAAAATGTATCGTATGCATATCATACCGGAAAACGGGTATTAACAGACGTGGATTTTTGGGCAGAGCCGGGTCAGCTTACGGGACTGGTCGGGGCTTCCGGCGGCGGAAAGACGACTATGCTTCGTCTTTTACTGTCCCTGCTTGAACCGCAGCAGGGAACGATGAAGCTGTATGCAGATGGTAGTAATTCTGAACAGGCACTGCCGCTCTCTCCTGCCACCAGACAGCTTTATGCGTATGTGCCGCAGGGAAATGCGATGTTTTCGGGAACGATTGCCGACAATATGCGAAGTGTCAAACCGGATGCCACAGATAAAGAAATCATAGACTGTTTAAAAAAAGCGTGTGCATGGGAATTTATCGGACAGCTGCCGGATACCATTTATGAAAAAATCGGGGAACGCGGGAACAATTTTTCAGAAGGGCAGGCACAGCGCCTTTCCATTGCAAGGGCACTGCTTAAAAATGCACCGGTACTGCTCCTCGATGAAGCCACTTCGGCACTCGACATTGAAACGGAAAAACAGGTTTTAAAAAATATTATGGAAGATTCACTGCCGAGAACGTGCATTGTTACGACACACCGCCCGACAGCATTGAAATTATGTAAAAATGTATATGCCATACAGGATACACGCTGCAGGCAGCTTTTGCCGGAAGAAATACAAAAAATCATCAGGGACTTTTAAAAATCCCTGATGATTTTTTGTATGCCGCCTGTTACGGATTCTTATGTATTAGCACATACCGACATCGCCCCAGTCAATCGCATCATAAGGCTGGTGTCCGATACGCTCCCAGTTCGGATAGCGGTTGCCGTTATCAACATCGTAGCTTCCCCAGTATTTTTCAAGCTGGAGTCCGCAGCCGTTGTAACGGAAAGCCGGACATCCGTTACAGCCGAAACGCTGGATATAAGAAGTTGTATTATTATAGTCCGGTGCATGCCATACACCATTCATGTATTTGCTGTCGCATTTCGGTGCGGAAACCCCGCTGTCTGTATTGTCACCGCTGGCAGCATATACCCCTTCATAATGCTCCTCTGTGTCGATAATGACAGGTTTTTCATAGTTTGCCATAACTGATAAACCTCCAATTCATTACATTTCTGTATTAGAATAATCCTTTTTATTTAGTCAGTCAATACTTTTGACCTATTTTTCAAAAAGTTTTAAATCCCGCAAAAGACGGCTGCGCTGGGAAGCCTTTTTAAAAATGGACAAGGTACTTGTCTTGCGGATTCTGCGGTTGTTTCTCAAAAAACGGATAAGTGTTGTGCACCACAGATATGGCCATAAAAGGATACAGTCGGAATGGCTGTTTCCCAGTTTCATCTGATGGTGGAATTCACAAAGAAACCCTGTCAGACTGCTGTTTTTTAAAAATACCATACGGTTAGTGCTGGAATGTCCGAATTCTTCCGCTTCCAGTATTTCATCCATTAAGGCTGCATAGTGCTTGCGGTTGTGGGAAAGAGCCTCCTTTTCAGAAACATTTCCAAATAAAAATGAAATCTGCGTGTAAGGCAGTCCCAGATACAGTACACACAGCGCCGTAACCGCTTTCGCAAAATTTTCAAGCCGTGTTTTTTTTAGAAGCTGTAAAAAGACCTCTTTTGTGTCCTGTGAAAGGCCGCGTTTCCAAAAGACTGTCCAGTCACATAACAGCTTTACACCAAAACCCGCACGCACAAAGTGCTGTAACATATGCAAAAGCAGATAGTACGCATCGTAGGGGTCAGTGGCGGCACAGATGGGATATCCCAGTATGGTTTTGTGAATCCTGTGACTATTATATTCAGGTAAAAGTGCCGCAATGTCTGTATTTAGTTCATTTTGTTCAAATGGTTCGGAAAGCATGGCATGCAGTTCAATATGAAAATGTTCCGGAGCCGTAAATACAGTATGGTGATGTGTCAGCTGTGTGGATTCTTTTTGAAATCCGTGGTTTTCCAAAACGCAGACAGCCTGTTCAAACTGTGCAGGATCTGGAATCAGCAAATCGATATCTCCTGACTTGCGCGCTTCCGGGACAGGATAAAGCTGTGCAGTCTGCCAGCCTTTTAAAAGCAGGACAGAAATGCCGGCTTCTTCCAAAATGGTAATTAAAAAACTGCTGTAATATAACAGTCGGTAATTTTGCAGGACAATCTGCGTGCTTTTTATCTGTACCTGCCGCATTAGGTCTTGCGGGATTTGCGGTATCTGCAAAGTCTGTGCCGGTATAAAACTGCCGGTTTGATTCTGTATCGGCGTGGAATTTTGCGTTTCACACTGCGCTGCGCAGACATTGACGGCGGTAAGCGTATCATACAGCAGGGATAAGACACTGTGTCTGTCTGCGGTATGAATCAGTTCTGTCCAGTTCATATCATCAGAGTATTTTTTAAAGAAATCCGATATGAAACAGAGCTGTTTCCGGTCAGTGGATTCTTTGTCAAAGTCCGCAGCCGGGCTGGCTGAAAGCGCAAATTTTAAAAAATGAAGCAATATAAAATCTTCGTTTCTCATTTTCGTAATCCTCTCCATTTATGAAGTAACAGCTGCATAGCATCATTGTTTTTATAAAGTATGATAAAGACAAAATTTACTACTAACGTACAGCAGACCAGACGCAGTATCATATCGGGAATGATGCCGGTAATATGAAATGCAGCTGTGCATTTTTCGCATAAAAAATGAGCTGTCAGCCATACAGCGCCACATTCGATACAGTAGAGCAAAAGTCTGCGGTAATACGGAAATACCGGTGTCTGGAAGTGATACTTATATAAAACAAACGGTTCAATCCAGAGTGTTGTGGTAACGGTGCTGATAAAAGTTCCCATAAAAACGCCGAATGTACCAAAGCGTTGTGCCAGTATAATGGAAACAATCAGATTAATCAGTGCTTCGGCAATGGATTTATACCGGTCATACCAGAACAATCCCAAAGAATTTCTAAAAATCAGGCAGGAACGGGTAAGCCCCCGGATATAAAAATTAATGCACAGAATCCATACGATATCGGTTGTAAACAAATATTTTTCACCGAAACTCAGCACAATAAAGGGATTGAGCAGCTCAAACAGGCAGATGGCGGCAAAAGAAAACAGCCAGTGGTTGAGTAAAAAGACGGAAGAAAAAATCGTCTGCACACGCTCTTTGGAAGCTGTTGCACCGAGATTGCCGACACTGGCGGTAATCCCCTGAAAGGTTTCGTTTAAGACCTGTTGGACAGAGCCAATCAGCAGATAGTAATTGGAATAACAGCCGACACTGGCAATGCCGACAAAGCTTGAAATCAGCAGGTTGTCAGTGTTATTGACAATCACATCTCCGATTTTGTGCATCATCATGGCACGGATATTTTTTAAAATGTGCTTCCGCTCCTGCTTTTCAACAGGAGCAATATTTTTATCCCGTAGAAACGGGAAAATCCGCTCAGCTTTTTTTGAAATGTAAATGTTTGAAAACAGTGTCGTCAGGATATATACATATAAGTACAAAATGAAATTTTTCGTAAGCAAAAGGACCGCAATCTGGACAATATCCTGAAGCACCCATGAAACGGTTTTGGACAGTGTTCCAATGTACATGAGCTGATGGGCATCAAGCAGGGTGCGCTTGTATACAAACAGATAAGACAGCACTGTGTTAAACAGATACAGGATATAAATATAAGTCAGGTGCGGAATATCCGGTTTGTTTTTAATTAAAATGTCCATAAACGGAATGACACAGATTCCGGCGGCGGCAACAAACACAGCCACAAAGCGGTAAAACCACTGATACAGGTGCATAATGGATTTCTGCGCTTCCGTGTTGCCGTCTGCAATTGGTTTATACAGGGCAAAGGAAATCGCCGTTTCAATGCCCATTTCCGACAGGGACAGTACATTTAAAATGTCAGTAAATAGTCCGTTGATACCGACGTAATTTTCCGACAGCACATGGGTAAAAACAACGCGCACAACATATCCCATAAGAATTGCGGCGGCTCTGGAAAACAGGGCAATGCTGGTATTGTATGCAGAATACTGTGTACGCGATTTGCTGTTCAAAAAAAGACCTCCAATCATTGTGGTTTCATAAAATTACTGCCCTTTTTCAAAAGAAGAAGGTTCAGGAAAAAGCGCGGAAAAAGCGGTATTAATCTGTGTTTTGGCACGTTCAAAATCAATGGCTGTATTGGCATCATTGATACAGATGATATCTGCTTTCTGCTTTTTAATGACAGACACAAGCTTTTTATTATCCGAAGCCGCATTAAAATAGCGGAAGCTGCGGCAGACATTTTCCGCTGTAAAATAACCGGTCAGTTTCTGCCATTCCCGCAAAAGGTACTGGTTGACATCGTCTGCATGACGGAACTTGTGTAAACAGGTTGCATCTAAAAGTGAATACTCCTTTTCCCAGAGTGTTTCATAGGTTGATCTGCAAAGCGGTGAAGCGCCGTGTACCGTATAAAATCCGGAAAACAGCGGAAAAGCCAGTTCCAGAAAGTTATAACAGAAATAAAGTGGCGGATATCCGGGTTTAAAATAATTACGCCACTGATGGCGGATATTTTCACGTTTGTTAAAATATTTTGACAGCACCAGCGTATTATTTAAAAAGATATGTGACATGACCGGATTGGCGGGATTTGCAACAACCGGCTGTAAGGCAAGCATATCACAGGGCTTTCCGCTTTTAAAAAAATGCTGCGGTGTTACCGGGCGGATTAAAAAGACATCGTCATTAAAGTAGACAAAATTTTCTGAGAGTCCCGGTATCCGGTGTAGATTTAATTCAATAGTATGCGAATTATAAGTCGGCAGATACTGCGGTGGAATAAAATCCGTGTGTTTTATGATATGCAGTTTCGGGTGTGCGGTATTAAGCCACGCAGGAAGATGTCCCCATGTTACAAAATAAATATTATGAACCCAGGGTGCATTTTTTTCAATGCCGCGGAACCAGTATTTTAAATGATCCCAGTCGCGGTAGCGTTCTTTCCGGTTATCGGCTTCACTGCCGGATGCAAAATGGCTTTTTTCATCAAGCCATGCAGGGTCACTGCCATCGACCCATGTAATTACAAAATCTAGAGTGGAAGACTGCATACTTCTTTTTGTCATAAATTGCCTGCTTTCTGTTGCCATGATATAACTTATATCATATATTTATAATGTTAGGGGCAAAAGCCTCCAACTATGATGTGAGGATATTGTATGCTGCGCCTTCTTTATCCTTACATTTATAAACATACGTTATTGTGTTTTTCGCCCTGTTTTGCAGGGCTGTTCGTTCGTTAATGGCGTTTGTGCTTATTATATCATATGTTACGATGAATTAGAAAGGTAAATGCAATGAAAAATAAACCGGAAAATAGAAATTTGCAGATAACCCGCCGGGCAGTCTGTATTCTTGCAGTCTGTGTGACTGTGGTGATTTTAGGAACAGCTGGACTGTGTTTGTATTTTGTATACAATAAAAGGCCGGTGTGGACGCAGGCAGATTTAACGGTGACACAGGAAGTTCTGCACAATCCGTACTGTGGCTGGTATCAGATTTACGGCTATACGCTGACGGACGAAAGTCAGACAGCCGGACAAAATCCGGCATGGAGTGTCTTGGATACAAAGATTTCTGCGGCTGTTGCACAGAGTGAAAGTGCCAATGACCGGCTGGCGCTGCTTCAAATCAATTTAAAACAGTTTGCAGACCGTGACCTTACCGAAAATGCGCTGGCAGAGCTGGAACATATCCTTACCCGCTGGGAAGAAAGCTCCTGCAGCCTGATTCTGCGTTTTTTATATGACTGGGATGGCAATGCGCAAAGCACCGAGCCAAACGACATTTCACAGATTGAAAATCATATGCGGCAGTGCGCACAAATACTGAATGAGCATAAAGACAATATCTATCTGGTGCAGGGAATTTTTATAGGAAATTATGGTGAAATGCACCACTCCCGTTTTTCATCCGAAGAGGAACAGATACAGCTTTTTACGGTTTTGCGGGGCAGTCTGGATGATGAAATTTATATGGCAGTACGTACACCGGCTCAGCTTCGTGCAGTTTTGGCGGCGGATCATCTGGATGAAGGACAGGCGGCGGTTATAAAAACAGGGCTGTTTAATGACGGTATTATGGCATCGGAGTCGGATTTGGGAACGTATACCGACAGAAGCCGTGAACTTTCTTATCAGGATGAAGTTTGTCTTACCGTGCCAAACGGCGGCGAAGCCGTATCCGATACCGTTTACAATGACGTTGAAAATGCAATGAATACATTGCAGACAATGCACGTATCGTATTTAAACCGTATGTATGATGAAAAGGTTTTAAAAAAATGGAAAAATCAGCCGTATGAAGACACGACAGGTTATGATTATATCGGCGCGCATTTAGGTTACCGCTATGAAATCAGCGGGACGGCATTTTCTTATAAAATGTTTGGACAGACGGCACAGCTTACGTTTTCAATAAAAAATACCGGCTTTGCACCGGCATATTATGATTTTACGACAGAACTGCGGATATGTGACATGGAGGGAAATATCATACAGACACAGAAGCTGGGTGAACAGTTCTCAACCACAGCATTACAGCCGGACAGCATAGTTACACTCTCCTGTCCGGTGTTTTTGCACATTGCAAAGGGAACTTATCAGGTTTATCTGAAAATGAGCAGTCCAAAGAGCGGTGAACAAATCCGATTTGCACTCACAGAAGAACCGACGGAAAACGGATACCTGTGTGGTACCTTTATATTTGAGTAAATAGAGTTCCGATATGGAATCAAACAGACAACAAAATACAGGCGTAAATTTATATGACCGTCAGGATTCCCACCGTGTCGCAGTTATCAAAAAAGACTTTTTTTTGACTGCGTTTTAATGCCATGGAAACAGTTAGTTTATACTGACCGGAAGAAAGTGCTATAAGCGGGCAGTCAACGGATACGATACACTGCTCTCCCGCCGGGAGTTTTGCAATCTCACTCCTGCCAAGTATGGTGTTTTCTGACGGCAGACAGGGTGAATTATTTATATTATCAGCCGTACAGCAGACAGCAGACAGTGTTAAAATGACCGGCTCATACAGGGCGGCAAAGCCGGTATTTTTTATGGTAATTATAAATTTGGAACAGTTTTTATCTGCCGCTTTGACAGCGGATAAAACCAGACAATACCCCAGACGGCGGTCGATTTGTTCAAAGACGGATTCAGTTTTGTCTGTCTTTTGTTCTTTCCATTTTTGAAGTACGGTGCCGTCATACTGGCTGTTCAGGTAAGAAACGTGCATTTTGGTGAGCGTTTCAATTGCGGTATCCCCGTCATTGTATGGATTCGGCATGATAACCTCCCCACCGTTATAAACCTGCATACACCGTTCCTGTTGAAAAGAAAGCTCTGCGCTCCTGCTCCACTTTCCGTCACCGGAGTTTACGTTCCCCCAAGACACATTATCAGAGGGAATATTACCGGAGACGGTATCCCCGGCGGCATAAGTGCCGTAGTCGGTTTCAGAGCCGGTGATGGCATCGTTATACAGTCCGGTCAGGGAAAGAATCCGTCCGCGTGTGCCGGTATCCGTATATTCAGACAGTCCCGTTTCAAGACTGCGCAGCTGTGCGGGCGTGCGCACTGCCATGGCGACAGCGCCTTTTGTGGCATGATAAAAGCTGTCTATCAGACGGCAGAGATTTTTGCTGTCACAAAACTTTGAAGTATGCATTTCTCCCCAGCTTCCGATAAAAAGTCCCTGCGTAGTGTAGATATGTGCAGCATATTTGTAAATGATACTGCCAAGCTGGTCCATATGGGACTGGATTTGTGAAAGTCCAGCAGGTTCGTGTTCCATGCCTTTTCCTTCATCATCATAGATAATCCGCAAGATCATGTCTTTGTTATGACGGGCAAAAAAAGACAAAATTTCTTCAAAAACCGTAAGTGCCGGTGTATCAAAACTGCGTGCAGCATAATTTCCGATACAGACACGTACCAGGCACAAGGATTCCTGTTTTTTTAAACACCACTGCAATTCCTCAAAATCAGGACATTCCGGGAGGGTAAACGGATAAATGCTGTACCATCCTCTTTTGGGATTAACCGTGTGGTCATCTGCTTTTTCAATGGATAGATACGGCTTAAATTTATTGTGTTTTTTGAATATCATTGTTATAACGCTCCGCTTTCGGTACATTTTTAAAGATTTTCTGCCGGATTAAAACGGAAAGAATACTAAAAAACATATGAAACATATAGCCGATTGGTTTTAAACCGGAGTGCATGCTCTTTCCGTGTTCTCTTAAATGCATGACCGCCGGAATTTCCACAATATTAAAATCTGATAAAAGCATATTGGTAATCATATTTGCATCCGGGTACTTTTCATCAAAATTGCCGAATTTTGAATAGCACAAGGCGGCACGGCGGCTTAATCCCTGTAATCCTGTTGTCGGGTCCATGATGGTACGTCCTGTTGACCACTTGATAATATGGCGGAATAAGAAAAATGCAAAACGTTTTAAAGCCGAGGTTTCAAAGTACGGACTGTCGTTTAAATAGCGTGACCCCAGTACAATATCGGGATAGACACCGTTTTCATCAGGGGTCTTTAACGCACGGTACAGATTGATTAAATTACCGGCATCGTGCTGTCCGTCTGCATCCATCTGAATGACATAGCGGTAATTACAGCGGATTGCATACTTATAACCGAGCTGTAAGGCACTGCCGTAGCCGAGGTTAAATACATGCGTGACAACGGCGTGGTGTCTTGCTTTGACGATCCAGTTGGTGTTATCCGAAGAAGCATCATTCATAACCAGAATATCAGCAAATTCAGCAATTTCAGGCTGCTCCAGACGGTCTAAGACCTTGGAAATATTTTTTTCTTCATTATAAGCAGGTATAATAATTAAAACTTCTTTCTGCATTAATTTGTCCTCCGCAATTATCCCTGTAAGATTTGCATTATAGCTTAAGGTGAGTAAAGTAAATCACGAATCATATGAATATCGTTTTCAAAATGGCAGGCTTTTTGTGCTGCCGCTCTGCCAAAACTTTCGGCAGTCTGCGGATGCTCTATCAGATATTCCACCGCATTTGCAATGCCTTCCGGTGAAAACGGACAAAGCAGACCGTCTACACCTGAAACAATCTGTTCGCGGTTTCCGCTGCAGTCGGATGCCGCAATAGCACAGCCAAGCACCTGCGCCTCCTGTATTGCAATGCTCTTGCCTTCAAAACGGGTTGCATGAATATAAAAATCTGCCATTTTAAAGTACGGATACGGATTGGTCTGCATTCCTAAAAAAATAAAATGGTCTTCTACGTGCAGTGACCGGGCAAGCTGTGTGAGTCTGCCGTATTCCGGACCTTCCCCGATAATATACCAGTACACCGGGTACTGCTTTTCTAACAGCAGTTTGAGGGCATAAACCGCACAGTCAAATCCTTTCTGTGGTGTCAGTCTGCCAACCGTCAGCAGACGGATTCCTTCATGCATGGATTTTTCGGCAGGTAAAAGTGCCTTTTGCCGGATTGCTTCGGTGTCAATCAGGTTGTGAAAAATCGAAAGCTTCTGCTGACATTCTGGATAGACACCGGCAAGCACACCGGCTGTATCATCGGAAACTGCAAAAATCCTGTCAAAATCCACATAACAGTCCTTATCCAGTCTGCGTGTATACCCTGCCTGTACATAGTCAACATGGATAAATGCCGCTTTTTTAGCGGCAGATACATGATCGTGTACATAGTAGGCAGAACCGCCCTCAATATACGAAACCGCTAAGTCAAAATGCGTGTCAAACCGTTCAGACCCGTCTGATACAATCCGCCACAGCAGCTTTTCAAGCGGTGTGTTTTTGCGGTTTAAAAACAGATAGGACAGGTTATGAAAAAATGCACCATGGCAGAAATTTTTTATGAGTACTGTCTTAAAAAGAAGAAATTTTCCTTTTTTAGATAAGACCGATTCCCCACAGAAATGACGGTTGAGCAGGTGGACATAGGTGGGCAGTTCACGGACGAGTTCTCCCTGTCCGCACAATACATATAAAGAAATATCATATTCGTTTTCAGGCAGTTTTTTTAACAGGGTTATCAGCGCGGTTTCCGCACCGGCGCGTCCCAGTGTATTGATTACAAATAAAATTTTTTTCTTCATACGTACTCCAATATTAAAGTTCTGTTTTGTTTTTTCCGGTCAGCTGCTGTAATTCTGTAAGAATCCGTTCATTTTCCTGGTTTAAAAGGGAAACCTGCATGGCAAGTTCCTGATTTTTGCGGCTTAAAACAGAAACATATTCGGAAATCTTAAACAAAAACAGGACCAGAAAGGCGGATAAAATCATCTGTGCAGGGCCGGAAAAAACAGCGAAAGTCCCGGTACAGAAGCTGAGTGCCGGAATAATGCCTGCAAAAATAAAAAACAGTGCAAACAGACACCACCCCAGTAAAAAGCCTTCTTTTAATTTTTTTCCGGCATAAGACAGCATTGCACAGACAAACAACAGGATTCCGAATACAATGAGTATTATGCGAAGTATTATAGGCGGCATAGTATAATTTCTCCTTTCTTAGTGCGGGGTTTCATTTTTGCGTATCCGGGTACACCTGTCCGCTTGGGCGGGTGCCGGAAACCTGTTTTAAAATCGTACCGTTGCAGAAAATATGGTTTTTCATATGCTTTTCCAGCCGGCACAGTCTGAAATATGAAAATGTCCATCCGGCAAATGCACCAATTGTCAGCCCGCCGCCATACCAGACGGGACTGGTATTTAACAGACAGATACTTGCAGCCAGTGTCATCAGACAGAAAATACAGCCCGTATACAAAGCACCGTTTAAGTCGTTAAAATAATATAAAAACAAAAAGACCGGATACATTAAAAACAGGATAAAATATCCGGCGGCAAGGCACGGGTATACCTGAATAATCGTGCCGGTATAGCCGAAGCGCTGAAGCACAATCAGGCTGACTAAAAAAAGCACGGTTGAAATAATAAACTGAATCCGCACCAAAGACATCAGTTCATCTGCAAGCAGACGGAACATACGCATGCCGGTTTTTTGAATGTCAAGCAGCCGTCCGCCGATAATGGCTTCCGAATACTGTTTGTATCTGGCATTGAATTTCATTTCAACCAAAACAATAAAAATAATGCTTGCAGAAATGTTCGTAAACATCGCCACGCATGAAGCATAATCATACGTTTCAGCACACACGAAAGAACCGGCAGTCCGGATTTGTAAATCAGATGTCCAGAATACAAAATTATGCACGAACAGTCCGAGTGTGTAAAAAGTATTGGCAAGAATCAGTTTCCGGTATTTTGCAATGTGTTTCAGTATTTTTTTATATTGGTGGCTGTATTCCGTAAAATACTGCGTAAGCAGTGCTAATCCAAGGGATGCCGTAATTAAAAAGCCGGCAGTCAGAGCAAGCAGCATGGACATACAGACACTGATACCTATATAATATACCAAAAATAACGATAAGAAAAGGCTGATTATACTTCCAACAGCATAAAAAAGTGAAATCTTTATATAGTCCTTGCAGATTGATAAATACATCATCGTATAAAAAATAAAGGACAATGCGATAAAACAGCAAAAGGATATAAAAACGTATGCCGGGCGTACTCCGCCAGAGAGCCACTCATGCAGACAGAACGGAATCCCCATCAGGCAGCAAAAAAGAGTCTGTATCAGCAGTCCGAGGTAATAGCATGGCATAATATCTGCATAAGTTTCTTCAAAAATAACATCGGAAATGTATCTTGAAAGAACGGCATTTAACGGCGCGCTTGCCAGCAGTGAAAAAATAAAAATATAAAGCACGGTGTTCTGGAACAGCTGTTTTTCATAATACGATTCTTGCGTGTAGCCCAAAAGCCGCTGCATGATAATCAGTGTTACAATGACAAGCAGCATCGGCGCAATGGTAATGACAATACTGTATCCGGCACCCGCAATGTGGCTGCTCATAGATTTTTTATTAAAAAATTTATTTAATCTTAAACCAACCCCTGCCATAAATGGCTCCTTTCTTTAAGACGTTTTTTTCTTTGTTAATTCCCTGTAAATGTCGGCATAGGTGCTGCGCATCTGTTTGATGGTGTATTTATTCATCAGGCGGCGGTAGCCGTTTTCACCGTATTCGTGCCGCATTTTTTCATTGGCGGCGAGTGTCAGCATCGCATTTGCAATTTCCTCGATATTCATAATATGCGTTAAAATGCCTGCCTCACCGAAGTCATCGGATTCGCCGAGTAACAGCCCCTTACAGTTACCGACATCGGTTGCAATCACCGGGCGGTGAGCCGCAAAGCTTTCAAGAATCGTAAGCGGCTGGCCTTCGCTGACACTGGTAAGAATCGTAAAGTCCATTTTTCCGATGTAGTCTTTGACCTGTACCCTGCCGGTAAATACAATATCTTCAATCTGCATATCCCCGACAAGACGGAAACACTCTGAAGCATAAGTTTCGTCTTCATCAGCAGGTCCCATAATCCAGAGCTTTAACCGCGGGTTTTTCTGTTTTGCATAGGCAAATGCCATAATCAGTGTTTTGACATCTTTAATCGGTGTAACTCGTAAAATTGCTCCAATATGAATCATTGGGTCTGCCGGGTCTTTTTGTGGAATATTCCGGTAAAGTGCGGGACGTATGCCGTTGGGTGTCACAATCGTTTTTTCTTCGGGACAGCCCAGTTCAATCTGTAAGGTGCGGGCATGTTCAAATAAAGAAGTGACTTTATCCGCAGTCTGGTAAGCAAACAGCGACATTTTGGCAAACTGTTCAATCCACAGATTTTTATACAGTCCCCGTATCCACGAAGCTTTGATGATTTCTTCTTCACGTTCTCTGGTATAAATGCCGTGTTCCGAGATTAACAAGGCACTTTCCGGGTGCAGCAGTTTTGCCATACTGCCAAGCACACCGGAATAGCCGGTTGCGACACAGTGGTATAAATCTGCTTTTGGCAGATCGGACTGCATGGCAAGAAAAAGCGGCAGGTACATGGAGCGCATTGTCCATAAAAAGTCGGAAAAGACAATTTCACTGTGTTTTTCTTCGTAACATTCAATAACGGCATCTAAAAAATCCGGTCCCATCAGCAGGGCATTTAAAGAAAACTTCCGGCTTTGCAGCAGTGTTGTCAGTGTTACCCAGTCAGTATCTTTGCCAAGCAGCAGGCTTTTTAAGGCGGCAGCTTCTTTTGCAGACAGATGGCAGTGCTTCCGTGACTTTCCCTTACCGGTCCACTCACAGTCATTTAAGTAAACTTCGTGTACTTCGGTGACATTTTCCGGCAGGGTATACTGGAATTTTTTGCTGATGCTTCTGTCGGAAATAATTGCAAGGACACTAAAACTGACGCGGGGAAAAGAGCAGATCAGATTGTTAATCCAGCCGGAAACCCCGCCGACAACGTAAGGGTAACATCCTTCAGCAATAATACATATTTTCATAAACTGCTCCTTTCCTTATTTTTTAAGCGATATGGTTACGGTATCACGCTCCGGAGTGATAAGATAAGCACCATCCTCAATCTTTTCAGCATCGGCACCGTCGATGTCTTCAATTTCTTCATTGTGCAGGCGCAGCATAAAGAAAGTGTCTTCACTGCGGTTTTTGATTTGCAGCGTAACGGTATTACCGGTGCGCATACTGCTGTAATCCACGGCTAAAAAGGCGCGGATACGGCTGGCTGCCTGAGTGACCGTACAGCTTTGATAAACCGATTTAGGCGGTAGATAGGCTGCCAGTGCTGTCGCCGTTTTCTGGTAAAATTTATCCCACAGCACATTTTCATCATCCTCCTTCGGATTACAGATTTCCGTACAGTCAACACCGATACTTGAATAAGCGAGTGCCGTATTTAAGCATTTTTGTATAAAATCATTTTTATAACTGTAGGCGGTGCCGTCTGACAAAAGTTTCATCTGCAAAACATCATTTCCCACATACGCAAATAAACCATTCCCGTCATTGCTGCTTTTTTCGGTAACAATAGTCTGCAGTGTATTTGTCAGTTCCGGTGAGCCGTTTAAAACTTCGGAAATCTCACTTTCCTTTGCATAAATGGAAAGAAAGCGGTAGTGTTGCAAAAAGGTACGGTAAACAGAAGTATCTTTTTGCAGCTTTTCGCGGATGGAGGTATCCGTATCTCTTGTGGAAGACAGCCCGGCTTCAAACTGTTTTTCATGTAACAGGCGGAAAAAATACTCTAATTCCTGCGATACCGGCTCGTGTTCATCCTGATAATAAAACTGCGGTGTAAACAAAAAGGTAAAACGGCTGTTTAAATACTCCGACAGTGTGGAAATATCCGGCCAGATGACATTTTCAAGTACCGAAGCAGTGTTGCGGCTGTAACTTGCATCCATGGCATCTTCCTGTTCAAAAGCAAGAACAGGATAATTGATAATGGAAACGGTCTGTGCATTGACAACCGGTGTAACGGCATAGTCCTTTAATTCATAAAGAATGGCATTTAAAATGCCAAATCCCCCGGTATCCGACAGGTAATCTCCGTTGACACAGAAAATGTAAGCGTTTTCAAGACTTTTCCGCCAGAATACGGCAGGACGGTCTTGTGTTTTAATCGTGCCGTATACGGAACTGTCCAGTTCTGCCGCCATATAAGTCTTGGTGGCATTTCCAGGAATATACCACGGCATATCCAGAGAAAAGTCCTGATATTTTTCTTCGCCTTCATTGTTTGCAATATACCAGGATTCACCGCCCAGTAAAAAACCGCTGTAGAGCTTATAACCGGATACGGTAAGCGATGGGGACACTGCATTTGCAATGCCTAAAAAATCCATCAGGACACTGTTGTTTTCAATCGTATTAAAATCCGGCAGGCTGCACCATACAATGGATATGCCGTAACTGGTCAGCGTGGTAAGAAGAGAAAGATCGCTGTTACAGTCTACAAAGGCGGCATCAAGCAAAACCGCATCGGGCAGCTTTTCGCGGTAGGTGCGGTAATCCGAAATCTGCCGGTACGTCAAAAGATTACGCTTGGTATAGGTACACCATTGACGGATTGTTGTACCGGATGCAGAATCCGTATTGCCGATAAAGACGACAAAAGCATGCGAATCCGACAGTACGGCGGCAGAATCTGTCTGAACCGTAAATTGTGTACCGGCATCAAAAGGAGCCGTTTCATTTGCGTAGATATTTTCATCGTAACGGTTATATTTCTGTCGTACAAGACTTGATCCCTGAAACAGAAACAGTACGAGCAGCATAATACAGCTGATGGTAAAATAAATTCTCTTTGTCAACATCTGGTGATTCATAATACTCCTATTCCTGAACAATTTGCTGCGAAGCGGTGATTTTTACTGGTTATAGTTATAGTCAATCGAAAGACTAAACGGGCTGGATTCATTCTGAATCAGCCGGTAACAGATAAACTCGTCATCTTCGTAATAGACGGTCATATCCTGTGGGAACAGCTTTCTAAACTGCTCCGCCCAGTAATACATTTTGGACATGACAATCCAGCGGTTTTCCCCTTTATAAGGATTGATACCGGCACTGGAAGGAAGTGTCTTTGCAGCGCCTGTGCGGGATATGGATTGACCGCTGTCCGCATAGGAAACGGTATAATCCAGAGGGATTTTTTCTATATAAAAGTAGACATATTTCGTCGGAATAATAATCCGCTGTCCCTGCGCGGCATATTTTAAGTAACGTAAAAATGTAATCGTTTCGTAATGCTGTCCGCGTCCTGCAAGCATTTGAAATTCATCATTGGCGGATACAACGGTAAATGTCGTATTTCTGCACTTGGATAAAATCTGTCCGAGGCAGGTGATGGCGCCGTTGGTTTCAAGAACACTGACACGCGGTGCGAGGATATGGCTGCGGATTGGAAATACCATACATGCGGCGGCACAGATGATTCCCGAAAGAATCAGGGAAATACTATTTGCAGCACGCGGCTTTTTACAACTATAAAGCACAATGCCCGCCGGTAAATCAAGAACAAGTGCATACAAAACCGTAAGCATATACGTGAGGTAAATTCTTGAACGGTTCTGATCCATAAGCTGCGGCAGACCGATATTTTTTGCATTAAACAAAATCAGCAGAAACAGCAGAAAAATACCGGTGCTGATTTGAATAAAGCCATAATCGGGCTGCTTTGCGATACACATACCGATACCTGCAAAGACTATGAGGGCACACAAGGATAAAATGACCGCAGCAAATAATGCGCCGTCCTGTGCAAAAATATCTTCCTGAATATCATTTGATAAGGTCTGGTAAAAATGCTGCAAAAAATGTGTCGTTTTTTCCAACGTGGAAACAGACGGAGTCAGCACCGGTTCAGTGTCAATATCCTGTGCCAGATTTTCCGGTTCAGGTGTTACCTCTTCTTTTGTAGTGTCCGGCAGGGCAATCTGTGATGAACCGGAAGATGATGTATTTGCTTTATTTTCGTTGCTGTCCTGATTCTGGTTTGTTCCGGAGGAAGACCTGCCGGTCAGAATATTGATGCCCCAGCCGATAGAACCCTGCATCGGTTTTCCGCAGAGTGCCGCGGTAAACATCGGAAGAACCCCGATAACAACGGCTAAAAGGACAGCCCCCATCAGCCGGAGAAAATAGCGCGGCCGGAAAAAACGCACGCAAAAGCCTATCATGATGGCGGCACAGAACAGTCCGGCAATCATTGTGTCGTAAAAATGGACGGCAATCGTCATGCTGAAACACGCACATGCTGCCGCTAAATCGGTACAGATAATCCATTTTCCGGCATTTTCTTTCATATCCTTAAAAAATGCGAATAAAAAGTAAATACACGGCAGGATAAACAGCATGCCGTATTCCTGCGGCAGTGCGCTGATAAAACGGATCGTACAGTTGCCGTGGTATAATGATGGAACCAGATATAAAAACAGTCCACCATAGGCGGCAAAGGAAGAACGGCATATGCTGCGGATAAAGGTAAACAAAACCAGATGCAGATAAAAGGTCTGCACCACGGAAAACAGCCGCAGAATTACATAAGTATCTATATGAAAAACCGTATGGATATAATAAATGATGCAGTGAAATCCAAACGGGTAAACACCGGCGGCAAAAATATTGTTTTTAGACATTTCATTTATCCAGTAATTGTGTACCGGCAGGTCGGAAACCGTATAACCGTACTGCAGAATCTCATTGCTTCCATATATATAGAGAAGCCACACGGATAAAAGGGTAAATAATACATATTCTGTTTTATGCCGTCCGTTGATATGAAAAATATTTTTACAGGCATTGCACAAAATGTCTTTTATCCGTGTAAAAACAATGGCAAAGAAAGTTTTTATGCCCATCGTTTTAGAGGAAATTTTTCCAAGGAGTGCAAGCTGCCGGATTCCCCATGCCTTAAATGCTTTCCGGTACTGAATAATAATGACGGCAAAGACAGGCATAACCGTAAATATAAGCAGTGTATATATAGAAGAAATATGCAGAAGCTGCAATATAAAAACGAGGTTCATAATGTAAAAATTACTGACAGTAATATCTAACATCAGCCGTTCACCGGTTCTTCTGCCTTTATATTTTTGATGAAAAACCAGTTCCGGCAGTACAACCGTAAGGACTGTATAAATTATAAAAAGGCATACTGCCTGTAAAATCGTATGTACGGTCATAATGGTTATCCTCGTTTCCAATGAAATAATGTAAGTGTCAAAAGGTTTTAAATGCGGTTAAATATACGGAACAGTTCCAAAGTATCGTTATCAATCGGAATATCCGACTGGCGCAGGGCTTCCAATACATCAAAGAACCGTTTGCGGTCTTTGGTGGTATAGTAAAGCTGAAGCAGACACTTATAAGGAATTAAAGTTCCGGCAAGTTCATGTCTTGCAGTTTCACACCAGTGTGCGGCTGCGTCATACTCTTTTACGGCAAGCAGCTGCTGGACAAGCCATTCGTAATAGACGGGACGGGCTGCGGTTCCATCTTTCTGACAGAGTGTATGCATGGCATCTTCCAGAATGTGAACATAAGTGGCATATTCTGAAAATGGAAAGACGTTCTGTTTTAAAATCGGAACCATCTGCTCAATGAGTTCTGCCGCAGTTTTTCCAGCATCTTTTTCATCTGCCAGCATTTCTTTGTGCTTTTGGGAAACACTGTTTCTGAAAGCACCCAGTTCGTCACGCAGGGCACTGGCAGCATAATGGGATACTTCGGAATCTGCACTGTTTAATGCAAGTGATATTGAACCGAGGGAATCCCTGTAATCGTTTCGCAAAACGTTCATCATGAGCTGGCGCTGGTTTTTATAATCGCTGACCGCAATGGTCTCTTCAATCGGTGCAATGTTACGTTCACGCTCTAAATCGCTGCGTTCAACCTGCCTGATTTTTTCCTTATTAAAAATAACATCGGACAAATCAACTTTTTTGTGAAACAGCAGTTTATGAAAAAGCATGCTGCATACAAAATACAAAATACCAATTACCGGACAGAAAAGCATCAGGAAAAAACGGATAAAAATAAGCATTTTTCCTTTTTTAGTCCGCCGGGCTGTCAGCATTCCCCAAATCAGATATGCGGCGGCAGCGGCTGTATTTAAAAGCAGCACCGCACATAGTAATAAATTGGTAGTAGACATAGTTGCTCCATTCTGCCGGATGGCAAATCCTAATCTTTAATGTCGGTTACAAGGCGGTAGCTATAGCCCGCTTCAGCGATTCGCTGCGTGACATAGCCTGCATCCTTCGGACTGGTGTTTGCAAGCAGGACATAAAGAAATCCATCGTTAATACTGCCCAGATAATCCGAGTTACGGAACAGACGCTCCAATGCGCGGCTGGCATGTGCAATACCCTCTGCTTTCGGTGTAATCTGTATCAGTGAACAGTCCGTGAGTCCTTTTTGCTGCGCATGCAGAAATGCTTTTAACAGAGTGCGGAATGCTGCGGGTTCTAAAATCTTTGTGCCGTTGATATAGCGTTCATGCTCCAGCACATCAATATAGCGGTTCGCACGCAGTACGGCATTCTGAATCAGGTACCCGATAACCTGAAAGCGGTTCATAAAGGAGAGATTTAAGCGGTCCCATGAAATATCCCACAACATAATAATAGATTGGATTTCATCATTGGATAAAATCGCAGCTGCCATAAGCGGAACATTTTCCGTTAACTGTCTGTTGACAAAAACAGTACGGTTTTTAAACGCTTCAACCATCTGCGTGTATTCTGTATAGGCAATTGAGTTGCCAAGTCGGCGGGCAGATTCCGAGGTAGAGGACATCAGCCGCGCATAATTTCTGTTGGATACATTGTAAATTGCAACGTCACGGCAGTCCATCAGCTGTGAAACAACTTCCGCCGCATGGAAGAATACGCTTTCAGGTTCATCACTGTCCAGTGAGGAAGTAATTTCAAAAATTTTCCCGATACTGTCACTCTGGTTGACAACCTGTGTTTCAAGGTCATTTTTTAGGCGGGTATTGATTGCATTAATTTCTTCAATATCCTTTAAACGGTTATTTAAATAGGTTATCTCATCCGCTTTGTCAGCCTTCATGGAAGAAAGCTGGTCACGCAGGTAGCCGACACTTAAACCCAGAATCATTAGCTGCGCAATCCATACATAAGTATTGTAATCCAATGCGACTTCAAAACCGGTGCGGTGGTACATCTGCCGGAAAAAATATCCGCCAATTGAAAGAATGGCTGAAAAAGAAGCCTGTTGCTGGCCATATACAATCGCAAATAAAAGTACATATAATAAGTAACAGTCCAGCCGTGCAAAATAGGCACTTTCCGTTACACGGTTATTTATCATAAAAAACGGAATAAAGCAGATCATATTTTCAATAAACGGCAGCGCTGCCTGAAAAATATGAGCCAGCCATTTCTTTACATTATGTTTTGTACCAGTCGTTTCTTTATTTATTATCAACTGCTTTTTATGTTTCTGAATATGTTTGCAAAGCATCTGGATACAGGCCTTTGCATCGTAAAAACAGGTGCAGGAAACTTCATCTGCGAGGTTATATGGCAGACGGCTGTCAATCCACAGCGTTTCATCTCCGGTATTCTGCTCACGGTGTGTCGAAAGTGCAAGGCACGAATCAATCTGCAGACAGAGTTCATTGGCAGAAATGCCGTTGTCCGCGCCCATATAGTAAAAATGGTGTTTTAAATCGTCCGCTTTTACCAGACGGTATAAAAATTCTGTCATATCTGACAGATAAAACGGCATATACAAGTCTTTGGATAAAGTGACTTTTTTTTCTGTCAGGGCTTCCATACAAAGCTTTGATAAACAAAAGTCTGCCTCGTCTGCGGATTTTGGCAGATAACAAAGTTCATTAATACGCAGTGTCAGGATATCCAGACCGGTTGTTTCCTTATAATTACAGCAGATTTCCTCTCCGTTTTTTAATGCATTTGCCTTGCAGGCTGCGGCATAGTTTTCATGGGAACTGTTTTCCGGTTCTGCCATCTGTTTTGTAATTGCAGCATATTCATCCTCCGTAATCCGGGATATTTCATCAGAAGACAGATAGATAAAACGTCCGTATTGTAAGAGGGAATATGCGGTTAAAATGTTATACAGCCCGCTGCAATAAGATGTAATTTCACGAAATCCGTTTTCCCAGTGATAGTTGCTGTCAAAAGCACCGGTAAAAATCGTTACATCCGGGCGTACACTTTCAAACACTTCCTTAATACAGTTGTTCTCATAAGAAAAATGATACTGCTCATATACGTGTTTATATTTGTTGTGATATTGATGGGAGCCGGTTAATACGTATAACTTCAGACCTTCTTTGTTGAATTTCTGAAGTAAAGCATTGACTACGGTATTACAGCCGCCAATGATGAATACTTTCATAGTTCCTCCATACAGCCGTTTTGTTTTAACAGTAAAATAAATTCTTTTGTATCCTGTAAGGCATTTTCATATGAAATATGATACAGTCCGGAAATTGTTTCTGCTGTTTCTTCTATTGAAAAGTGTTTTTTTAAACAAATCCAGATATGGTATCCGGTTTCGTTTGTCATAACAGGTGCATGATAAGAAGCATCTGCATATAGGTGGACGTCTGTGGAAATAATCCAGTACGAACCACAGGCATAGCGGATGGTTAAATCCTTACGAATCATTTTGATTCACCTCTGTAAAAAACTGCATTTATTATAGTATATTTGCAAATGCCTGTAAAGATTGCAATCCATTATTAAAGTCATTATTACTAAGAAGCATTTTACGATTCGCGGATTTGTATAATGCTATAGTCAGCACTGCCCAATGCATCCGTGACGTGGACAATATGCCGGTAACGGGACAGCCATTTTGTTGTGATGCCCCCGTATGCGGCTGCTTCATCTTCGGATGCGCCTCCTGCCAGCATATATTTAAAAGCACTGTGGCGTAAATCCTGAAAAGTAAAATGCTTGTGAATCTTTTGACATTCCATGCCAAGTTCAATATAGCGGTTTAAAATGCGCTGGGCATCACGGACTTTTAAACGTGTCTGATGTTTGTTATAAAAAACAGCACCTTCAATACGGTTATATTTTTCAATATATGTCTGCAAGAGGTCATTTATGTCTTTTGGAAGACGGATAATACGGCTTGTTTTGCGGGAAGGCGGAAACTGGATACAAAACCGTTCCTGCACATCAATGACAATGTGTTCTACATCCAATTTACTGATTTCACTGCTGGTTAATCCGCATTTTACAGCCAGTGAAAAGACTAAAAATGCCGTATCATCATCTGCATCTGCGGCAAGCTCTAACAAAGCATTGATTTCAGAGTCTGTAGGAAGATTTTCTTCCAAAAGTGTTTTATCCTGATCCGGCACAATGATGTCATTAAAGTAATTATAATAGGAAATGCTTTGCTGCTCACGGCGGTAACGGATATATTCACATAGACTGCGCATAACCGAAATGCGCATGACCAGTGTGTTGTAAGACAATTTTTTCTGTGTATACCGGGCATTTAATTCATTGATATAACATTCCGCAGCTTCTTTTGTAAGCTTTAACGGATCTGTTTTTGTAAGCTTTGTAAAATTTCTGATGATATTTAGGTATTCTTTTCTGGTTCTTGCGGATAAATTCGTCTGATAAAAAGTCCAGATGGAACTATTGAATTCATCACTTAATTCATCTGCTATATTTGCAGGGGTGGTTTCAGCCATTTTCAAAACGTCCTTTCTTTATTTATTTTGCAACATAAATCATTTTACTATAATTGACCACATATGTCTATATGTTTACAAAACAACTCCCCTCTCCACATATCATAAAATCCACATACCTATAATTAAGAAAGGCTTCCAAAACGGCACTCTCCCATTTGCATTTTTTCCTCATTTTATTTATAATGTTTATTAATTATGGACACATATTGAACTTCAACAGAATGGAGATTTTATTTTTATGGAACAATACTCAAGACGTTTTATCGAAGAATTGGAAAAACATATCGATCCTACTATCATCGAATTTTTTGAAAAGAAAAGAAATTTATTAAAATTTCCATGTAACAGCATGACGGAATTAATAGATGAAACCTTAATGAACTATCTGGAAGGTAAAACCAGTCGTGAAGATTTAATTCCTGTTATCAACAAAATTAAAAAATCGCGTTTGCAAAAAAGAGCCCGCTGGTACAAATCCTATATTACGGACATTGAAACCATGACACTTGACGATCCGAAGCACCCGGTCGCTTCCGTCATCAATATGGCACGCTCTCTCCCAATTGACCAGTATGTTAATATTTTCGGGGACAAAGAACTGGATGAAATTATTGAAGAATACAAAGAACGTGCGACTGTCTGGAAAAATGATGCCAACAGCCTGCTGATTTCGTTTCCTGGAATTGCTTCTTTTACGAACAATTCTATCTACAACTCATTAAAAAATGATTTAATGATTAATGCATGGAAATATATCGAAACCGATTTAGCCGGAAATATTGATTCTTACCTCAGAATGTTTCCGGAGGAGCTATTGGAAAAACCGCTTTTTAGTCCTTCCTCATTTACCCTGATGATGGAAACTGCATCCAATAATCTCTTAAAAGAAATTATCACGGATGACAACGGTGAGGAATTACTTGAAGTAACTGTAAATAACGGAAAACTCACTCCGCCAAAATCAATGGACAGTAACGATTTAAAACTGGTAAATGCCTTTATTTCCAATATTAATATGCAGGAATTTTCAAAAGAGAAATCCGTGGTTGTCGATTTGAATACACTTGGCAAGGAAGTAGTTGATTATCATGTCGGAAAAAATGTACTGAATAAAATTTCCAATTCCTGCCGCAAACTGGTTGAGTACAACTTCTCTTATGAAGAAGAAGGCAGTAAAATGTATTTCAACTTATTTGATAATATTACAATCAAGGAAGATGCCGAACGTCCTTATGCAATTGCCCAGTTCGGTGAAATTTTAAGTAATGCCATTATTCAGAAAAAACTGATTTCCATTACTTCCGCTTCTTATGATATTTTAACAAATAACCTGTCCCGGATTATCTGCTATGCCATGAAACGCGAACAGATTGCAAACCAGGAAACAAAAATGAATGAATACAGCTATACTTATTTCCAAAAAATTGTCCGTTTTAAATTAAAAAACAAAAAGAAAAATATGCAGCTGATTCAGGAAAGTCTTCAGGAATTTGTAGAAAATCAGATTGCTATCAAACACTTTGAATTAAGAAACGGTATCTTCATTATTCAGTTTCTGCCACTCTCCGACGCCGAAATTGAAGACTTGAATTTTGACCGGACAAAGCTCATTCAATCCAATCGTGAATTATAATGTCTACATTTTTTATTTTAGCAGCCTCCTACCGTGAGGCTGCTTCTTTTTATATTCCGGAAATGCTTTTATATTTTTCATGCTGTTTTACGCATTTTTATTATTTTTGTCGTTTTTTTCATTAAATAACACCTTTTAATATGCATAAACCCTCACAAAAACTGAGTATTTACTATTCCTTTACTTCGCTTATTTCCATTATTTTTTCAATCGTCATCAAAAATGTAGATAATTTTAGAGTAAAACTCAAAAAGAATTTTTTCCGGCATTTTCAAAATGTAGTGATTTTTAGAGTAAAATTTAAAAATGTAGTCATTTTTAGAGTAAATCATAATACAAGCCCACAGAAAATCCCCTTTTTTTAGCATTAATAGAATAAAAAATAACTTATTGATATTGTTTTTCTACATTTTTATTGGGGTGTTTTTACTTTGGTTGTCTACATTTTTGGCTTAAACAAGCCTTTTGTGCATTTTGCACATAAAAAATTTATTACAAAATTGGGAATGTAGATAAATTTAGAGTAAAATCTCAAAAATTTTAAATTTCTCTTCTACAAAAAAAATCTCAAGAAATTATGTAGACAAATTTAGAGTAATCTAACTTACTTTTTCAAAAAATGTAGACAAAAAAATCAAAAAAAATTTGATTTCAGGTAAAATGTGGATAAAAAACTAGTAAAACACTTCATTTGATTTTATCTGGGTTTTCCTGTTAAATATCATGTGGAAAGGTGGTGAAAATTTTGGATAACTTTGCAAATATCGGTAAAGCAGTTCTGATTCAGTCTATTGGTCTGCAAAAAAATTATATTGAAGTCAAAGAATCAGAGACATCTGTTATCGACTATAATAATGCGGCCTGCACAGATTGTAAATACAAGGCTTTTATTCAGGCTTTTGCGCCGGATTCCGAAGCATATTTATCTGCTTGTGAAACCTGCAGGAATTGTCCACATAAAATTTTCACCCAGAAGACCGAGTATAAAAAGATTTATCATAATGAAACCAACCGTTTCGGATATAAACCGCGCTTAAAAACCAATGCTATTAAGCTTCTGCTTTTACTGCATTTTTATCATCCGGATCGTTTTGGCATCATCAAAAATATTGATATCCGGGAATTGGCAGAACATCTGCATTGTGATATCAAAACGGTTAAGAATAATCTGGAAATTTTAAACCGTTATGCCTATGTTACATATGCCAGAACGGATTCCTATATTATAACACTTTGTTTAAGTGACTACACCAGCTACTATCTTCCTGCCCGCCAGGGAGGCCGTGGCTTTATTGTGCTGTCTAAAAAACTATTATCACAGATTCTTGAGATTGATACACTGGTTACATTACGGATTTATCTGCGCCAGTTAATATCCATTGATAATCTGAATGCAAAGGGCGGCCCTTTTACTGCCATTTCCAATACGTATAAGGATTTGAAACGCTTTCTGCCGGAGTACTGTAAACCGAATATCATCCGTAAGGCTGTACAGACCTCGAATGATATTTTTACAATCACGCTCAATACGAACGGTATCCGTTTTGAAATTAAAGATGAATATAATGCGAAAAAGCAAAAAGAAAGCTGCTATCAATATTACATTCATCAGCTCCATCAGTTTGTAATGGATTTTAATAAAACTGTAACTTCTGTTAATGTAAATAATTCAATACCTGCCCGTTACGCAGAATACTTTAATGACCGGCAGACTGTTGATTATTACCGCCTCATTCATTTTAAAGATTATGAAGTTGAGGATTTAGCAATGCTGTCATTACAATATTCCTTTGATACTGTAATATATGCTCTTTCCTCTATTTATAAAACTTATATTTTAAAAGATCATGAAATAAAAAACCTCGGTGGTCTTGTCCGCACTGCAATTATGGCTCAATTAAAAACATCTTATCAGGCTGCTTAAATATATAAACAGCCTTTTTGTTGTACTCATTTTTCCGATAATTTTCTGATAATATACTTTTTCTCTTTTACAATTTTTCTTTTCTGAATGAAATATCCCTTTTATTATATGTATTCTTCATATTCTACATTTTTTATATTGTTTTGTTTATCCACATTCGGAAAGTTTTCACCTTTTATGTGAAATTTTTCTCTTGTTATACACAAGAATTCACCTTTTATGTGAAAAGATTAGACTTTTTCTATTCTTTTTTCGTCTTATATTTGCAGATTTCACCATTGATTTTGAAAAAAATAAACTCTTTAAAATACGTGAAGACAGCTCTATTACTGCTCTCTCCTGTTTTATATTTATCAATATCTGTTTTTTTAATCTGTTATATATTATTATATATATTAAAACACAGGGAACTTCATACGGATATTAGATATAGATATATTATTAAGCAGATTATACCCATGTAATATTTAAAGTATAACCTGCTTAATAGTTATTCATTTTAATCCAGACTGTCAATAAAATCGTTAAAACGGTTTCGTAAGATTTCTACACGGACTTTTAAATTTGCATCTCCTTTAATAACAGCTTTATTTGCTTTTAAGGTATCAAAATTATTTTCAAATAAATTAAGTGCCTGCTCAGCTTTTGCAAGTGAAGTAATTTTTTTAAGTTCGTTATCTGTAATAGATATCTTGCGTTCTTCTTTTTCTTTTTGCTGCTGACGAATTTTTTCAATGTTTGTTTCTAATTTTGCCCGTTCTTTTTCGGCTTTATTTTTGGCTTCCGTAATATATCGGAGTTCTTCTTCTAAGTCCTCCCTTGATTTGGCTCCCGTAGATGGTGCTGTTTCAAGTTTTGTAATCTTTTCTTCCAGTACTTTTAATGTGGAGTCTTTTTCCTGAATCTGCTGCATTGCCTGTTCCAGTTCTGTTTTATATTTTTTGGCTTCTGCGGCACGTTCTTCAGATATCTTTTTGATGGATTGATATTCCGCATTATCAATGCTGCCGTTTTTTTGAACCAGTTCCAGAATCTGATATTGTGCGTCCTCATCCAGACGTCCGAATTTATCAGCCTGATTTAAGTCAATATTATTTTTGTTTAATAAATCACTTAATTCAGGAATCAGCTTTTCAGCAGTTGTGTATTTTCTTGCCTGACGTTCGGAAATGTTTAACTGTTTGGCAATTTCTGCATTAATATTTTTGATTTCCCCAGTCAGTTTTTTGGCTTCATAAAGTTCTTTTAACCGTGATACCTCCCAACGTTTTACTTCCATGGAAGTTTCGCGGACATCATGGTTGGCAGAAATCAGCATAATTTCTTCGTCAATATCGTCAATGTTGGCTTTTTCAATCTTACATGGAATTCCCATCGGGAATAAGGTGTTGTAGTCTTTGTCATTCATCATGCAGATTGCGCGGTAACGGCGTTCACCTGAGATTAACCGGTATTTATCCTGATCGGCATCGTATAAAACGGAAAGATTATGGCGTAAACCGTTTATCAGAATGCTTTCCATAAGGGATTCAATTCCATCCTGCGTGTATTTTTCATTTTTTGGATTGGATTGTATTTTTTCCTTTGCAATATATTGGAAATTATATTGTGCCTTTGCCTGTATTTCTTTAATTTTTGCACCGCCGGCATTGTCAAGAACACCGGTTTTGGTAACACCGGCACTGAAAGATTTTTTAGCCATGTTTATCTCTCTCCTTTCAGATATTTTGCGAGTTCACGATAGTGCTTATTGTCCATCAGACCGAGGTAATTTACCAGTTCAATATAATCCTGTGCGGCTGTACAGCGTTTATCGTACGTTAAAAGCGGTTCAAATGTTGTATTGGATTCGCTGACTGCAATGCAGTTCCTGATTGAAACAGGAAGGAATTTTTCACCAAACATATTTTCATAACTTTCAAACATTTGTTTGTATAATGTTGTACGTCCGGCAACTCTTGTCATAAAGATTCCTGCAAATTCAATAGCTAAGGAATACTTACTGTTCAAATCTTCAATTGTATCAAACAGTGACATCAGACCGTCATACGAGAAGTTATCAACACAAATCGGAGTAACGATTTTATCACTTGCACAGATGGCGCAGGTTGTAAGATATGACTTAAATGGTGAATTATCAATTATGATATAGTCAAAATCATCTTTTATAAGACTAAGATTATGACGTAAATACAATTCTATATTGGTGCCCCCTGCTTCTTTGCTCCGGTCATAAATGGTGTATACGAGCGTTGACAGTTCTCTGGATGCTGATAATATGGAAATATTTTTATAGTCTGTTGAACTGATAAATTCAAGCACGGATGATTTACGCAGCTGTTTAGTGCAAAACAAATGTTCATAATTAATATCAAGAACTTCGTCGGTTTGTCCGAACATTTTAGTTGTGTTCATCTGTGGGTCTAAATCAATCAACAGAACGTTATATCCTGAAATTGCAAGAATCTGCGCAATTGTAATGGCGGAGGTTGATTTGCCGACACCTCCCTTTTCATTAATAAAACTGATTACTTCTGACATAGTTTGCCTTTCTTTTTTTGTATTTTTATTATATCTGTTTGTGTGAACTGAGTTCAAAAAGGGTATCGTGTTACTTGTAAAAGAGTGAACTGAGTTCAAATTATCTTTACTTTTCTTATTATACATGACTCACCTATAAAATCAAGATTATTTACCTAAAAATAGATAAAAATGAGATAGAAACATGCTGTTTATTATCATTATATGCTCTCTAAGGCAAAAGTATGAGATATTTTGATTGCTATAATCAAAATTTGGGTATCAACGGATATTTATTTACATGAAAATGCAGGATATTAATATATTAGTGTGTAATATAAAATAAAGTATATTTTATAAATTTTTATAAAAAATGTGTAGTGTAGAGTGAACTCAGTTCAATTTTTAAAATATAAATGAGTAAGATACGAATAAAATGAACTCAGTTCAATTTTAAAATGTAAATCAGTGAAATATAAAACGAATCAAGTTTAATTCTTTTGACGTGTAAATAAGATAAATAAAAACTGAACTCAGTTCAGTCTTTTAAGTATAAATATGTATAATAAAAACTGAACTCAGTTCAGTCATTTAAGTATTAATATATAAAATACAAAATGAATTCAGTTCAATCTATAAAATTATAAAATAAAAAGTGAACTGAGTTCAGAATATTTAGAAATTAATGTAAAAAATCACAACTATGTACTGATCTTTACACAGAGATTGTATTGGCAGATTATTTAACAAGGGACGAAGTGAAGTGAAAATATGATGTGTCGCGGCATAGTATATAATGATGTATAATAAATAGATACCATAGTAGGAAACGCTATGTTTTAATATATAAATAGGACAAAGTAAAGAAAATCTGGAACTCAGTTCAAAAGAAAAAATACTAAAAAAATTGAACTCAGTTCATATATATACAATGGAATAAAAAAAGAAATATATAACAAATTATTACAGTATTTTAACGTTGATAAGATAAATAGTGATAAAACTGCTTATAATTAAGGATTATATTGAAATATAAGAAAAAAATGATATATTATATAATTATAGATATAATTATTAAAATACTAAATGAAATTAATAGTAAAATTAAAACGATTGGAAAATAAAGAACATGTGTTCATATGTTTCACATGAAACATTTTATATTGTGAATATAATAAAACAAATAATATAGATTGCAAAAAGAAATGAGGAGTAAAATGAAGAATAATGTTATTAAAGCTGCCGGAATTCAAATTTTTTGTAATACATCTAAACAGGGAATGTTAGAAAAAGCTGAGAAATATATAGAACAGGCGATTCAAAACTATCCGGATATTGACTTATTCGTCTTACCGGAACAGTTTTACCAGATGGACTGCTATGAATATGAAAACGAAACATATGGGGAATATGAGCATGGTATGTTTGAAGAATGGCTGAGCCAATGTGCGAAAAAGTATCATACAAATATTATTGGTGGTAGTTATGCAGTCAGACCGGCGAAAAAAAGGGCGGAAAATGAAAATATCCATGAAAAAGTGCATAACCGCTGTTTAGTGATGAACCGGAATGGAGAAAGGGTTGGTTTCTACGATAAAATACACCTTTTTGATGCATTTGGGGTCAAAGAATCCGACACTTTCTTATCCGGCAGCCAATTAGGACTGTTTCAGCTGGATATTGGTAAAGTAGGTGTATGGATTTGTTATGATACGAGATTTCCGGAAATCGCACGTACTTTAAGGGCGAATGGTGCTGAAATACTGTGTGTTCCGGCGGCTTTTTACAGCCCCAATGCCGACCAGTGGGATATTATTGTAAAGGCATCAGCAATCTGTAATGTTACGCCGGTAGTAGCGGTGAATCAGTATGGAACACTGCCCAATGAGCGTTCATTGTTTGGCAGAAGCAGAATAGTAGATGCAAAGGGGCTGATTGTTGCAGGAATGTCAGATAAAGAGGGATATTTTGTCGGAGAAATTGATAAAGAGTATACACAAAAATGCCGGAAAGAAAATCCAGAGATGGAAAATAGACGTATGGATTTATATAAAACATGGTATAACGAATAAGAAATAAAAAGTGTATTTCATCACAGCGCGAATTTCTGAACGCATCTTTGCAAAAAGTTGGAAAGAAATAGGGATTATGGGGGATTTTGGCGAAAATGCTTTTGTTTAGAAGAATTTAATGATAAAATAATAGCAAAATGTAATGTGATGAGGTTAGTGTGAAAATATGCTTGATAGCAGATTTTCACACAGCTATTTGTTTCTGAGCGAAAACAAATAGCCCTTTATGGCAGAATAGAAATCGCCTGCGCGAATTTCTATTCGCCGTCTTCGCGATAAAATCGCTCAGAAATGGGAATTAAGATGATTAAGATTTCAGTATGTGATGACGATGAGGGACAGCTTACCTTTTTCAAACAGTGTTTTATGGAATACAATGAAAAGCATAAAGAAAAGATTGAAGCAAACTTTTATCAGAGTGTTCAAAGTCTTTTAAATGAAAAGAAATTTTCCCCGGATGTCTATTTTTTAGATATTGAATTACAGGACGGCAACGGATTAAAGCTGGCGGGAAAAATCAGGACAAGAAATTCCAAGATACCGATTGTATTTATAACAAGTCACGAAGAATTTATGCCGGAGGCATTTCAGGTGCATGCGTATCATTATCTGAATGAAAAGAAGAATGTACAGGCGGTAGAAAATGTTTTAAATCAGCTGGCAGATTATTTTTCAGAACAGAATCCGTTATTTACATTTCAGACTTATGGGGAAACGATTTCGCTGGATTGCAGGGATATTATCTGCTTTACATCGGAAAAACGCAAGAATATTGTGATTGCAGAAAACGGTGAATTTGAGTATTACGGAAAATTTTCAGCTATTATGGACAAACTGCCCCGGCAGAACTTTGCAGAATTAAGAAATAATTTTATTATAAATATGGCATATATTCATACGATTGATAAGATGACGGTGTATTATGAAAATGTACACGGCATTGGATTAAACAGCGTTGATATAACGAGAAAATACAGGAAGTCTTTTGAAGAAAAATATGAGGCGTACAGAAATAGAATTTACAGGTAAGAGCAGGCAGTAAAAATGGAAGCAATAGTGGGACTGGGTATAATTGAAGCATTTTCCTATGTGCTTTTGTATTATACATTTATACATTCTTTAAACAGATACGAAAGAAAAAAGGACAAAATATTTTATATTGCCGCAAGTCTGGCAGTGGTAGTCAGACTTGCAGCAATAGTACTGGATAAAGAAAAAACAGTGGTTTGCATGGATATTTATCTGCCATGTACCATTTTGCAGACAGTACTTTTACTGGGTATGAATGTACAAACCAGCAATACTTTTTGCAGACTAAGTCTGGGAATGAGTTATATTTTTTATGTATTTGCGGCAAGACAGGCGGCAGCTGTATTTTCGTATCAATTCGTCAAGTATTCATTGCATGACGAGCTGAATACACCCAGCAGAATGAAGATCATGACGTTGTCATTAACTTGTGTTGTAACGTGTATTTTAGAAATTATTTTAGTTTGCGCCGTATACGCTTTGATGAAAAAGAAAAAAATACAGTATGCCAGCACAACTATTTTTGGAGCAGAAGTGATGGTTTACTGTGCAGCATATATTTTCAGGCAGCAACAGCGCAGAATGGATATGAGTGCAGTGACAGCCGGTTTTATCTGGATTATAATTATTATCATAAGTCTGCTGTTCTTTGGATTTCAGTGCCAGTATAGCAGATTACAGGAATTATATGCGGAAAAACAGCAAATACAGCAGGAACTGGAAAATACAGAATATTTTTATGAAAAAATACAGCAGGGACAGGATACAATCCGGAATATCCGGCATGATATGAAAAACCGTCTGTCCGGCATATTGGCGGCAATGCAGAACGAGGGAGAAAACAGACAGCAAATTGAAGCAGAACTCCAGACCGCACTGGGACTGATTAGCAGCGTAAAAGAGGAGCGGTATTGTAATAATAATTATATCAATTCGATTTTAAGCTATAAACTGCAAAATATTGCATCGGATCAGATAGATGTATCTGTGAGAATGTTATATCCTGAAAAATTAAATATTGATTACGGGGATATGGGGGTGTTACTGGGAAATCTCATTGATAATGCCGTAGAAGCCTGTGAATATGTCAAAACAGAAAAACCGTATATCCACATTAAAGGATATGAAAATGCCCTGAAATGGTATCTTGAAATTGAAAACAGCAGAAGTCTGCATCAGCCGCTAAAAAATTCAATCAATCACGGAAGGGGAATCCGGAATGTAGAACAGGTATTGCAAAAATATCATGCAGAATTACGTATAAAAAAGAGTGAAACAAAATATAAAACAGAAATTGTATTTATGATTGGAATGCCACGTGAATGATGTTCGCGCGGCATTTTTTGTCATCCGTTACATGAAAACGGTCATCCGTTACATCGTCAGGTCAAAGGTATTTACAAAAAAATACGGCATGGTATTATCGGATTATAGGCAGGAAAGTAAGTATGCAGTGCCTATAAAAATAAAGCGGAAGGGGAAACCGCAGGAGGAGGAAAGCATGAGAAATGCAAAAGTTAAAAAGTCCAATAAGATATTGGCAGCAATTACAGCAGCGATGCTGGCAGTCACAATCGGGGGAACGGGGGTAACAGCATTTGCCAACAATAACAGTGATACCTATGAGTGTTTTTCATTTTCAGGGGAAAATACTTCACGTTCTGATTTTAGAAGAAAGGACGATACCAGTTCAAGCTGGTGCAACTGCTATGATTCAAGTAACAGTGAAGCGGGATTTTATATTCAGGTGTATGGAACGTCAGAACATAATAATACCTCCGGCAGTTACTGCGGACGCAGGTCATATTATTTTTCAGAAGACACTACCTGGTATATGTGGAATTTAGTATATGAAACGTATGGAGATTGTGATTATACGGCAGCATATCTGATTGCATCACCACAGGGGGCTATTTATGATGATTTTGACTGCTGGTGGAGTCCGGACAATGGCTCAGGTATTACCGGAGATGAACAGCGATAGGAGAAGAAAATTTATGAAAAAGCGAAGTATAGGAATACTTCTGCTGGGTCTGGCAGTCTGCACCTGCATTAGCGGGTGCGGCAGCCAGAGTATTGCAGATGTTAATGAAAAATCTATACAGGCAGAAGAAGAAACAGAAACAAAAGACGAAAAAAAAGATGTTGTAATTAAAAAACCGGAAGATTCAACAAAACCCTTACTTAGAGAACAGGCAGCACCGTTATCAAAGGGGAACCGGTTATTGTCAAGGAATGAAACTGCGACATACCGTGGAATAGAAATCACGGTAGTAGATGTGCTGGTGGCAGACAGTAAAGAGGAAGCAGGGCTTACAGAGGAAGAACTGGCATATTTTTCGGGAGAAAATGGCGGTGAAGATATTGATACAACACGAAAACACGAAAATTGGGAGTATACATGGCCGTTTGTCAGAATCCGTTTAAAAAATACGATGAATGAAGAACAGGATATATGTGCAGGGCAGCTGGAATTGTACAATGTTTATGATGATGGCGAATATAAAAAGGTTACAAAAGTATCGGAGGGATATTCAAAAGTGTATAATGCAGATTATAAGGGAACATCATTTGAAAATTTTGTATCGTTACAGCCGGGAGAAGAAAGAATCGTAACAGTAGCATATCTGGGAATGAGAAAGTATCAATCAAAAGGATATTCTTCTAGTGAAGGTGTTTTGTTTACAGATATCCCAACATTGGAAAATGTATACATGAAAACATATGCAATAGGAAATATTCAAGAGGAAGAGCCATTGATTTGTCTGAATATCAAGAATGGAAAAGTGGTAAATGAGTAGTAAAAAGAGGAGAGCGGATTATATGAAAAAGCGAAGTATAGGAATACTTCTGCTTAGTCTGACAGTCTGCACCTGCATTAGCGGGTGCAGCAGCCAGAGTATTGCAGATGTCAATGAAAAATCTATACAGGCAGAAGAAGAAACAGAAACGGAATATGCAAAAAAAGATGTTGTAATTAAAGAACCGGAAGAAAAAACACATTTATCGTTAAGAGAACAGGCAGCACCGTTATCAAAGGGAAATCGGTTATTGTCAAGGAATGAAACGGCGACATACCGTGGAATAGAAGTATCAGTGGTAGATGTGCTGTTAGCCGACAGTAAAGAGGAAGCAGGACTTACCGAGGAAGAACTGGCATATTTTTCAGGTCAAAATGGGGGAGAAGATATTGATACAGTAAAGAAAAACGAAGACTGGGAGTATATATGGCCGTTTGTCAGAATCCGTTTAAAAAATACAACAAATGAAGAACAGGATATTAACGCGGGTCAGTTGGAATTGTACAATGTTTATGATGATGGCGAATATAAAAAGGTTACAAAAGTATCGGAGGGGGCATCAGAAGTTTATAATGCTGATTATGTTGGAACAGATTATAGAAATTTTGTATCGCTACAGCCGGGAGAAGAACGGATTGTGACTGTATCGTATACGGGATTAAGTAAATATCAATCAAAAGGGTACTCGGCACAGGAAGGTGTTTTATTTACGGACATTCCAATATTGGAAAATGTGTATATTAAAACATATGCAATAGGAAATATTCAAGAGGAAGAGCCATTGATTTGTCTGAATATCAAGAATGGAAAAGTGGTAAATGAGTAGTAAAAGAGATAGGAGAATTAACATGAAGAAAAAATACATTTTCCTCATCGCTTTAGTAGGTGTCTTCCTGCTTGGAATTTTCAGATATATCGATTTGAATTCCCGTTTTCCCAAAGCACCAACCCAAGCATACGGACTGGGAGAGTGGATGCCGACGGGAAAAGCGGAAATATGTGCTGTCGAAGCAAAAGTAGCAAAGGGAGAAGAAATCGAAGCCTGTTATAAAGAAGAATTTGGGGGAAAGAAATTTATTGGCGATAAGTACAAGTCGAGAGAAATCATTGTAAAGTTGAAAATAAAAAATGTGGGAGAGGATATATTAAATGTCGGTCGGTTAATTTATCAGTTACGTTTTGAAGCCTATCCTTCAGGATGTGCCAATGGGGTAGATGAATATTATTTTCCGGTAGAACAGATTGAACCGCAGGAGGAAGCAGAAGGCGTGATTGCAATATTGATACCAAGGGGGAGCGTAAATGATAAGGAGTATGACACATTTATAAAAAACAATACAATTCGTCTTGTGAAATCGGCATATCCGGTCATTAAAATGATTGAATTTAAGATAGGGGAATAAACGTGAAGAAACTAATTAAAATGGAATTTAAAAGAGTATTTCATTCCAAAATGTTTTATTTAAGTCTTGGAATTGGATTACTTATTACGACACTGCAATGGATAGAGGTGGGGCTTCCAATGGCGGTAAATATTGTTGACGGATATATTCCTTCGGAGGTAAGTACGCCGTACAGTGCATTTGAAAGTTTTTTCGGACTGGCAGGTCCACCGTTGGTCTATCGGCAGATTTATTATACGATTGCCCCGATTCTAGCGGTTATGGCACATGCGGTAACACTCTGTGGGGATAAAGCTTCAGGGTATGTTAAAAATCTGTATATCAGAAGTAAAAGACAGGATTATTACACAGCAAAGTATATTGTAAGCGGTATTGCAGGCGGAATTGCCGTAACCGCGCCGATTGCTGCGAACTTTTTATGGAATCTTATGATGCTCCCGGCGATAGAACCAATGGCTTCAATGGCAATCTATCCTTATGGAATCGGATTATGGTCAGATGTTTTGTATACGAATCCGTATTTATTTATTTTGTTATACATACTGCTGATTTTTTTCTATCAGTTTATATTTGTGAATGTAGTATTGATTTTGTCAAGACGGGTGACAAACAGATTTCTGGTTGTGATACTTCCGTTTTTATTAAATTATTTTTTTCACATGCTGGTAGTCAATATACGAAAGTATCGTCTGAGTCCGATTGTGATATTTGATATGACGAATATCCGGTCATTTGAATTTCGGGAGGTATTTGCCGAGGGGGTATTATTAGTGGCAGTTACCAGTCTGCTGTATTTCTGGCAGGTAAAAAAAGATGAGGCATTATCGTAAGAGTCATTGAATTTGAAATAAAATAGGGGAAGAAATGTAGGAGGTGCGTATGAAAAAAAAGAAGTGGATTGGAATTGGCATAGTATTGGTGCTGGTGTTTGTGGTAATAGCCGCGGTAATCAATGTCAATAAAAGGTTTCCGCAGCGGACAAAAGAAGTGTATGCGCCGGGTGAATGGATGCCACTGGATAATAGTGTGTCGGTTTGTGCGGATACGGCAAGAATTTTAGAGGGTGAGGAACTGGAAGCCTGTATGCGGGATGAATTCGGCGGACAGGATTTTCAGGTAAAAAAGAAAAAAGGCCGTGTACGGCAGCTTGTTATTAAGTTCAGAATTAAAAATACAGGGGATTCGGAAATTAATATCTGGCAGTATATGTTAAAGCTGGCGGTTAATTCATATCCGGACGGGTGGACCAATGGTTTAGGTACGCATTATGCGCAGGAGAATACGCTTGCCGCAGGAGAAGAATGTGAATGTATGGCGGCCTATACAATCGGACTGGGAATGGTCAGTGACAGTGAATATCCGCGGTTTGTAAAGAATAATACATTCCAGATTGTGCAGGCGGTTTATCCGGTTCAGAGAATGATTGAATTTAAGATAGGGGAGGAAGGAACATGAAGGCAGTATTAAAAATAGAATTTCAAAGATTGTTCCGTTCGGTGACATTTTATATCAGCCTGGGAATCGGATTGATATTGACGATGACACAGTTTGTAATGGTCGGTTTGCAGGAGTCCATGCACATTTTAGATGCGTACTCGCCCAAAGGCATATCGGAACCGTATGGGGTATTCAGCAGTTATTTCGGAATGGCAGGACCGCCGCTGGTGTACCGCCAGATTTATTATCTGATACTTCCGATACTGGCGGTATTTGCCTATGCAACGACATTTTGCGCAGACCATAATTCGGGATATGTTAAAAATCTGTATACAAGAACCAACAAGAAATATTATTATGCCGCAAAGTATATTGTAAGCTGTACCGCGGGCGGACTTGTGGCGACAATTCCGCTTGTTGTGAATCTGATTGCCAATATGATGGTGCTTCCGTCCTTAAAACCGGTGGCAGCGCTGGGGTGTTATGCAGGGAACGGAATTGCGCTGTGGGGAGATATTTTTTACACACACCCGTACATATTTATGGTATTGTATCTGATATTAATTTTTTTCTATCAGTTTATTTTTGTTTCCCTGGCATTGTTATTGTCAACATGGGTCAATAACCGCTTTTTAATAACATTGTTTCCGTTCTTACTGAACTATTTTTCATATATGATGCTTTCATTTATTAAAAAGGCGAAGTATAGTCCAATCATTATTATGGATATGACAAGAATCAATGCGTTAAGATTCGGACCGGTTGTATTGGAATGTGTGTGTCTGACAGTGCTTTTTGGCGGATTGTATTTCTGGAAGCAGAAGAAAGATGAAGGGTTGTAGATGAAAGAGTTTTTAAAAGCAAATAAGGGGTGTGTTCTTGCGATTGTACTGATAAGTCCGGTTGTGGTAGCGTTTTTTGAATATATATTTTATTATCACGTACAATACAGGACGGAAAATGTCAAATGTGTGTATGACATTATCGGTGCGGGCCTGCAGACATGTCTGTATCAAATGGCGGTAATATTTATTCCATTTACAATGGTTTACTTTTTTAAAGGCTGTTACCGGTACGGAATTATTATCCGGCAGACACAGTTAAAGCAGGTATGGCTGAAAATGTGTGTAAAGCTTACAAAGATTATTTTGGCGTTTTCCGTATATTTAACAGTGCTGATCTGTCTGATACCGTTTTGTTTTACGGATGTTATATGGAACTGGAGTGCGCAGACAAGCTATGTGTATATTTACGGAGGTGTGGATACAGTATATCATCCGTCTGTGATACTGGTGGCGGCAGGCTGCTTTACGGCGGTGTTTACGGCATTAATGATTGTGTGTGTATTGATGTTATTTTTCTGGTGGGTCTTTGAATCACCGGTCGGCGGATATATTGTCATGCTTTTGTATGCCGCAGAAGAAATGTACCGGGGCTTGGTTTTTAACGGCAGAGTTACCATGAATGCCGTTGTAATCAGCGAAAAGCATATCCGGGTGTTTTCAAATTTTATCTACCCGGTACTGGTGCTTGCGGGACTGTTGATGATCACTTATATTTTGTTCTGCAAAAAGGATTTGTTAAAAAAAGATATTTATAATTAGAAATGGAGATTAGTGTGATGCCTGCGGAAAGGAGATTGGAATGAAGCTGTTTATACAGGAAGTACAAATGGATATCAAACAGGGTATTTTATATAAATATCAGCGATATGTCATTGCTATTCTTTTAGGGTGCGTCCTGGCGATGTTTTATGTAACAACATGTTTTCATGCGCTGGACAGGGGAAAGATATCATCAATGAATTTTACGCTGGGCGATATGCTGTTGTATTTTTTCAGGGGAAAAGAAATATACAATCCGATAAACGGTGCAGAGTTTATGATTCCGACAGAATATATGATGTTACAGCTCTATCTTTCTTATATGATAGGGGATTACATTTTAAAAGACTTACTGGGGGTTGGAAAAAATATTCTCGTGCGGACACAGAAAAGAGTATTCTGGTGGCTGAGTAAATGTGTGTGGTGTGTCATCACAGTTATTGGATTTTATGCAGCAGTTTATCTTTCGGCGGTTCTTATCTGTATGATTACCGGCGGTTCACTGACAACGGCGCTTACACCGGAGATTGTACAGACGGTCTGTGGAATCCCGGCGGCGGTCAATGATGTACCGGTAGATTTACAGGTACTGCGGCATACCGTCTGCTGGCTTCCGCTGGTTACGTCTGTAGGAATGGCATTATTCCAGATGATGCTGGCGCTGGTTATCAGTCCGGTTATTGCATATATTGTAAATGTTGCATTGCTCACGGCAGCGGCATATTATACAGTACCGTTTTTGCAGGGAAATTCATTTATGATGTTAAGAAATGCCTGTTGTGTGGACGGGGGTGTCAATACAGGACTTTCGATAGGAATTTCTGTGGCAGTGGCGGTTATTTCGATTATTATCGGTAAGATTTATTTTGATAGAATGGATATTTTAAAAAAGAGATGATGCGGCAGATGGGATGCCGGAAATGGAGGAGCAGAATGAAAATTGAAATACAAAATTTATGCAAGACAATTAAAAAGGTGCCGATTTTACAGGATATTACGGTTACATTTGAAAGCGGAAAAATTTACGGATTAAAGGGTAAGAACGGTTCCGGTAAAACCATGCTGATGCGTGCCATATCGGGGCTGATTATTCCAAACAGCGGAACGATTAATATTGATGGTGAAATTCTCGGCAAGGATATTTCATTTCCGAGAAGTATCGGGATTTTAATTGAAAATCCGTCCTTTTTGGGAAATTATACAGGTTATAAGAATCTGGAAATGCTTGCTTCAATTCAAAATCGGATTGGTGAAGATGAAATCCGTGAAACACTGGCGGAGGTCGGACTCGACCCGGATGATAAGCGTACATACCGTAAATATTCTCTCGGTATGAAGCAAAGGCTTGGTATTGCAGCGGCAATTATGGAAAAGCCGGATATTGTGATTTTAGATGAGCCGATTAACGCCCTCGATGAATCCGGGGCTTTAAAGGTGCGGGAGATTTTGTGGAAGCTGCGTGATAACGGTTCAATCATTATTCTTGCCTGTCATGATGCAGAGGAGCTGAATCTCCTGTCTGATGAGATTTATCATATTGCCGAGGGAAAAATCACAGGACATGAAGTAGCGGAACACAATGAAAATACAGAAAATCAGAAAAAAGCAGAATCGTAGTAGATGTTGTATTAGTGAAAAAGTTGTATACATTTCATACCGGAAAGTGTTATAATCTCATGTATAATTATTACATGTATGGGGAGGTTTGTGTGAACAATCCTTAAATCAAAGATTGTTCACACAGATATTTGTGCCGCGGCAGCACAAATATCTTTTTATTGCAGAACTGAATTGCATCAGTTCGCGATTTCTCCGGCATTAAAATGTTCGCAGAAATGAGGATTAGTATGATAGTATCAGAGAAAATGTATGAACTTGGCAGTAAGCGTTCTGCTATCAGAGAATTATTTGAATACGGAAAAAAGAGAGCGGCGGAAATCGGCACGGAAAATGTTTATGATTTCAGCCTTGGTAATCCGACTGTTCCGGCACCGGAATGTGTCAATGAAACAATCCGGGAGCTGACAAAGGAATTAGACAGTGTACATCTGCACGGCTATACGTCTGCACAGGGCGATTTAGAAACCAGACAGGCAGTTGCAGACTATCTGAATAAAACGTATCAGACAGCATTTAAAGCCGATAATTTTTATATGACAATGGGAGCGGCGGCATCACTCTCACTGTGTTTTAAGGCACTTACAACGGATAGTGAAGACGAATTTATCGCGATTGCACCGTTCTTCCCGGAATATCAGGTATTTGTGCAGGCGGCAGGCGCAAAGCTTACGATTGTACCGCCGGATACAAAGAATTTCCAGATTGATTTTGATGCATTAGAAGCACGTTTAAATATACATACAAAAGGTGTAATTATTAATTCGCCGAACAATCCGTCCGGTGCTGTCTACTCAGAACAGACGATAGAAAAACTGGCAGAGCTGCTTACGAAAAAATCCAAGGAATTCGGAACACACATTTTTATTATTACGGATGAACCGTATCGTGAAATTGTATATGACGGTGTAGAAGTGCCATATGTCACAAAGTATTATAATGATACACTGGTATGCTATTCTTACAGCAAATCCCTGTCACTTCCGGGTGAGCGAATTGGATTTGTGCTGGTGCCGGACGAAGCGTACGAAAGCCGTGAAGTGTATGCTGCAATCTGCGGTGCGGGCAGGGCTTTAGGTTATGTGTGTGCACCAAGTTTGTTCCAGAAAATGCTTGTGAAGTGTATCGGCAATACAGGTGATGTGAATCTGTATAAGAAGAACCGTGATTTATTGTATCAGGGACTGACGGAATTAGGATATGAGTGCTTTAAGCCGGACGGTGCATTTTATATGTTTGTAAAAGCACTGGAAGACGATGCCGATGCTTTTTGTGAAAAGGCAAAGGAAGAAGATTTACTGCTTGTATCGGCAACGGATTTTGGTTGTCCGGGATTTGTAAGAATTTCGTATTGTGTGGATGAAGCAATGATTCATCGCTCATTTAAGGCATTTGAAAAGCTGAAGGCACGGTATTAAAAATCTGTGCAGTTGTACAAGAAAAGTTGTCGAAAGTAACATTGTGTAAAAAAATATCCTGTCTTATAATTTGCTCAAAGAAATGAAGAAAAGACGGGAGGAAAAGATATGGCGGCAAAATTTACAATACCGGGAACGACATATATCGGGGACGGTGCTTTGGTGGCGGCAGGCAGTGACATCTGTGCGCTTGGTACAAAAGCATTGATTGTTACGGGGCAGTCCATGATTAAACAGGGATTTATGAAGGTGCTTACGGACATTTTAGAGCAGAACGGGGTAGGTTACGTGATTGATTCCAAAATATCCGGAGAGCCGACCGATGTAATGATTGAAGAAGGACTTTTACTGTATCAGGAAAATGCCTGTGACTTTATTATCGGATTTGGCGGGGGCAGTCCGCTTGATTCGGCTAAAGCGATTGGCGCAATGGTGACAAATCCGGGGAAAATATCAGATTATAACGGTAAAGTCATTCAGAATCCGATTCCATCGTTGGCAGCCATTCCGTCAACGGCAGGAACAGGTTCGGAGGTCACGCAGTTTACAATTATTTCCGATACAAAGAATCAGATTAAAATGTTATTAAAGGGAAGTGTGCTGCTCCCGGATATTGCAGTGGTGGACCCTCAGTTTACAATGAGTACGCCAAAGAGTGTCACGGCGGCAACGGGACTGGATGCGCTCACACATGCAGTTGAAGCATATACCTCTAAAAAGGCAACCGCACAGACAGATTTGTATGCGGTTTCTGCAGTAAAAAAGATTTTTACCTATCTGCCGAGAGTTTATGCAGACGGCAGTGATAAAGAAGCGAGGGAAGCTATGTCAGCAGCGGCATATGAAGCCGGTATCTGCATTAACAATTCATCCGTTACGATTGTACATGGTATGAGCCGTCCAATCGGCGCATTGTTTCATGTACCGCACGGTCTGTCGAATGCCATGCTGTTAAAGGATTGTCTGGAATTTGCGGCAGATGGAACTTATGAGCGTTTTGCAACACTTGGAAGGGCAGTCGGCAGGGCAGAATCCTCCGATTCCGATGAAACTGCGGCAAAAAAATTTATTGAGGCTTTGGGAGAAATCTGTAAAATCTGCGAAGTGCCGACACTGGAAGAATACGGTGTTGACAGAGAAGAATTTTTCAAAGTTATCGGAAAGATGGCGCAGGATGCCTATGACAGCGGAAGCCCAGGCAATACAAGAAAAGCAGTTACTATTGAAGATATGGAAATGATTTACAGGAAGCTGTGGGAAAAATAAAGTATTGACAATTGAATAAAACAGGTCTTATGATATATGAAATATATATCAGCAAAGGGGCTGTCAGCAGCCGTTGTACGAAAATGTCTGATTCGTACATCGGTGCAGACAGCCCCTTTTATTTTGGGCAGTTATTACGTCCGCACGGAATTAAGAGTGGAATAAGAAAAAATATAAGAGCATCATTTGTAAGGGGTGGAAAGGAGCAGCCTATGGCAGTAACGGTAAGAAGATTATGCAGGAATCTGAAAAAAGAGTATCGGTTAAATATGATAGCGGGAGCGGAAGGACTGGGGAATTTTGTAGAATGGGTGCATATCATTGAAGATATTGAAGTTGCGGATTTCCTAAACGGAAATGAGCTGGTGATGACCACCGGAATCGGCAATATCAATACGCCTGAAAATATTATGAAATATGCCAAAAGACTCTATGAAAAACATTGCAGCTGTCTGATAATTAATATCGGACCGTATATTAAAGAAGTGCCGCGTGTGCTGATTGATTTCTGTAATGAAAACAATATGCCGCTGTTTACCGTTCCATGGGAGGTGCGGCTTGTTAATCTGACAAGGTGGTTTTGTGAAATGCTTGTGGAGAACGCTGAAAAGGAAAGGAGCCTTACAAGTCTTGTAAAGGATTATCTGTTTAAGCTGGAGGAACGTCCGATGCTGTATTCTGATTTAACAAGACACGGTTTTTCACAGCATTTAAATTATTGTGTGATTACATTCGGACTGGAAATGGAGCGGGAAGAAAAGCCGGATGCGCAGATAATGGAGCATTTACACGAAATGATGGAGTGGGAGGTCAATAAGCTTCCGGGAAGCAGTGTTATTTTTAAAAATGACGGACGGTATATGGTTATAACGGCAGGCATGATGACAAAAGACATTGAACGGTTTGTAGTGCAGATGCAGAAAAAACATATGGGAGATACGGCTAAACTGCATATTGCAGTCAGTTCAAATAAGGAAAATCTGACGTCACTGCCGAAGAATTTTGAAATGGCAAACCGCGTCTATGCACTGGGTATTATACTATCGGAACCGGTGCTTTACTATGATGAACTGGAAACGTATAAATTACTGTTACTAGTGTCGGATAAAAAGGAAATGAAGGACTACGAACAAAAATATCTGGGAGCGGTTTTGGAATACGATGAAAGCAATAATACTGACTATCTGCAATTTATAAAACTGTTTCTGGAAAACGGTGCCAACGTACAGCAGCTTGCCAACAGCATGTTTGTGCATCGTAACACCATTCACTATAAAATGAATAAAATCAAAGAAATTGCCGGAATTAATCTGGGGAATTTAGATGATTTACTGAAGCTAAAACTAAGTCTGTATATTAAGGATATCCGGTAAGGATAGAAAACGAATCGTGCAATTGCACAAAGAACTTTGTCACAATACGAATTGAAGGAAATTCCCATTGGTATATAATCAGCTCATAAGTTGATAACACATCAACGAGCAAAGGCGCTCTTATTTTAAGGTTAGAATAGGGGCGTTTTTATTTATTCAAAATGGGAAAAGGAGAGATGTATTATGACAGGTGAAGAAGTTAAGAGCAAGCATTTAAAGTATAATTTACAGTCTTGGAGCAGGCAGGGAGCATTAAACCCGCTTCCGATTGAAAAGGCAGACGGCATTTATATGTGGGATTATGACGGAAACCGTTACACGGATATGTCCTCACAGCTTGTCAATCTGAATGTTGGTTTTGGCAATAAGGCAATTGCCGATGCCATTAAGGAGCAGGTCGATAAATATTGTTTCGTTGCACCAAGCTATGCAACAGAATCCCGTTCAAAGCTGGCAGAAATGATTATTGATTTAATGCCGGATAACATGGGAAAGGTGTTCTTTACAAACGGTGGTGCCGATGCCAATGAAAATGCCATTAAAATCGCAAGAATGTACACCGGAAGAAATAAGGTGTTCAGCCGTTACAGAAGTTATCACGGTTCTTCTTTCGGCGCAGGCAACTTAACCGGTGAACCGAGAAGATATCCGCTGGAGCCGGGGATTCCGGGATTTGTGAAATTCTTTGATCCGTATGTATACAGAGAAAAGATTCCATTTGCTTCAGAAGAAGCTGCGGCAGAATATTATGTAGATAAATTAAGAGAACAGATTATCTATGAAGGTGCTGACCGGGTTGCGGCAATTGAAATGGAAACCATTACAGGTTCTAACGGTATTATTATTCCGCCAAAGGGATATTTACAGGGTGTCAGAAAAGTCTGTGACGAATTCGGAATTATGATGATTTGTGATGAGGTTATGGCAGGCTGGGGCAGAACAGGAAAGATGTTCGCTTTTGAAAACTTTGATGTAAAGCCGGATATTGTCACATTTGCAAAAGGCGTTACCTGCGGTTATGTACAGCTTGGCGGTGTTGTTGTCAGCAAAAAGATTGCAGAGTATTTTGACGACCACCTGCTTTCCTGCGGACTGACTTACAGCGGACATCCGCTTGCCTGCGCAGCCGGTGTTGCCTGTGTCAACTACTATAAGGAAGCCAATATCCTTGAAAATGTCAATGCGGTCGGTAAGGTATTAGGCGAGAAGCTTGAGGAAATGAAGAATAAGCATGCCTGCATCGGCGATGTAAGATATATCGGACTGTTCTCCTGCGTAGAACTCGTCTATGACAAGGAAACAAAGAAGCCGCTTGTTGAATACGGCAAAGACCCGGAAGGAAAAATGGGAAAGATTATCGGCAAATTGAAAGAAAAGGGCTTTATGACATATTCCCATGAAAATATGGTTTTCATCTGTCCGCCGTTAATTATTACCCAGGAGCAGCTTTTAGAGGAACTCGAAAAGTTTGATAAGGTCATGGGCTTTGTTGACAAGGAACTGATTTAACCGCACTTGTGCAACTGCACAAAAAAGATTGGACAAAGCAGAATTGTCAGATTTAAGAGGTGCTGTTATCATATATGTAACGAGGGAACAATAATATATTTACATTTTCCCTCGTTCCACTCCCATATGTGGGATAAAAAATTTAAGACAAAAAGATGATTAACAACGGTGTTATTCCAAAAAAGGAACAGCGCCGTTGTTTTTTCATAAAGAAGAAAAGATAAGAGAAAAGGAGAGGATTGTATGAAAAGAATGAAGCGATTATTATCAATACTGCTGGCTGCCGTCATGTGTCTTTCCGTGACAGCATGCGGAGGCGGTTCCGCTGACACAGGAGCAGACGGAAGTAAAACGGCAACGGTTTCAGATGTTTTAAAAGTTGCAATGGCAGTTAATCCGCCAACACTGGATCCATGGCTTTCAACGGCTGCGGCGGTAAGAGATACAAACAGAGGTATTTATGAAGGATTATTTGAACTGGATGAAAATTTAGAACCAAAGGAGCAGTTGTGTGAATCTTATACCGTAGATGCAGATTATAAAGAATGGACTTTTAAACTGCGTCAGGGAGTAAAATTTCATAACGGTGATGAAATGAAGGCAGAAGATGTTGTTGCTTCATTAAATTGCTGGGCAGCGAATAATGTTGCCGCACCTTCTGTTATTACAGCCGGTGAAAAATTTGAAAAAGTAGATGATTATACAGTAAAGATTTCACTGACAAAGCCGGCACTGACACTGCTTAATGTACTTACTTCACCGTGTCAGTTTGCAGCAATTATGCCGGAGAAATGTGTCAATTCCAGAACCAGTACAGGTGTTACAGAGTATATTGGTACCGGTCCAATGAAATTTGAAGAATGGAAGCAGGACAGTTATGTCAGGTTTTCAAGAAATGAAGAATATACTTCACCGGGTTATGCATTAACAGGAGAAGCCGGGGACAAGACAATCTATTATAAGGAAGTTTACTATTACATTGTAACCGATTCTTCTATTCGTACAGCAGGTATCCAGAGTGTAGAATATGATATTTCACAGAGTATTTCATATGATGATTTATCAATGTTAAAGGCAAATCCGGAAATTAAGATTGTAAATAATACGGTGGGTAATTATGCGGTATGTTTAGATAAGAAAAACGGTCCGTTTGAAAATGAAAAAGTACGTCAGGCAGTACAGTATGCTATTGACGTTGACGAAATTATGGCAGTTGTTGTTCCTGATGAGGATTATGTGGATAAGTATTCCAGCTATATGTATAAAAATGGTGCATGGGGAACAGATTCAGGTTCACAGTACTGGAATCAGAAAGACACGGCTAAGGCAAAGCAGTTATTGCAGGAATCAGGATATGACGGAACACCGATTGTGATGCTGTCTACAACAGCATATCCAACATGGGTTGACGGAAGTTTGATTTTAAAACAGCAGTTGGAGGCTGTAGGTTTTAACGTAGATTTACAAATTTATGACTGGGCAACAATGCTGGATATGAAAAAAGATCCTTCAAAGTTTGACTGTGCATTATTATGGTGGCCGATGGCTACTGTGCCAACAGCATTAAAATTAAATCAGACAACGCAGGATGGATGGATTTCGTTCCCTGAAGTGAGTGAAGGATTTGAAAAGATGAACTCCGCTTCCAGCACAGAAGATGCAAAGCAGGCATGGTCAGATTTGAACGAATTTTTATTAAAAACGGCGTCATCATTATCACTTGCCTATTTTAGTGAGCCATATGCAACAGCATCATCTGTAGCCAATTATAAACCATTTATTGGAATGGCAATTTATGGCTGTTACAGCAATAAGTAAGGGATACAGTCAATAGGCGGAAAACCGGTTATCTTGCAAAAAGGTAACCGGTATTTTTAGAAATGAGGTGGCAATATGAAAAAATATATAGCAGGGAGAGTTGTGTCAGTGATAGTTACACTTTTTGTTCTGTCATTGTTTATATTTTTCCTTACACATAATACTGCCGGTGATCCAGCTTCTAATATGTTAGGTTCAGATGCAACACCTGAGCAGGTGCAGGAATTAAGAGAGCAGTTAGGTTTAAATGATTCTTTGACAACACAGTATATCCGGTGGGTAAAAGATGCATTATCAGGTGATCTTGGAGATTCTTATTTTAGAAAACAGTCTGTTGTGGCATCAATTGGAGAATGCATTGTTCCAACATTGGAGTTGTCATTATATGCGGAAATTTTGGCATTATTGATTTCTATACCGGGAGGAATTATTGCAGCAAGGTTAAAAGGACGGACAGGGGACTGGATTGTAAGCGTATTTGCGCTAGTGGGTTTGTCGGCTCCGTGTTTTATTTATGGTTTGTTATTAATCCTTTTATTTGGTGTTGATTTAAGAGTGCTTCCTGTATCCGGATATAAAACATTTGCGGCAGGAGCGTGGAATCATTACAGATATTTAATTTTACCGACAATTTCACTGGCACTGACACAGGCACCTTTGCTTACAAGAATTACGAGATCTTCCATGGTGGAAGTTTTAAATTCGGATTACATCAAAACAGCAAAAGCAAAAGGTTTAAAAAGTACAAATGTTTTGGCAAAACATGCTTTTCGAAATGCATTTAATACCATTCTTACAGTCTTAGGACAAAGCGTGGGAAGTTTAATTGCAGGCGCGGCAGTTATTGAAACGTTATTTAATATTCCCGGAATGGGACAGCTTGTAGTAAATGCCGTTTTAAAAAGAGATTATCCATTAATACAGGGATTGGTTCTTGTTATTAGTTTGATTTATATTGTTATTAATTTTATTATTGATTTACTATATGGTGTGGTCGATCCGAGAATCCGTATCACAGGAAAATCTGCATAGAAAGGACTGGTAAATATGAAAAAAGAGGAAGTTTCTGCCGGACTTGGAAAAGAGGCAGTCCGGGAGCGCAGAAAAATTAAAATAAAGAGTTTCAAAAAAAATAAACTGGCAGTTTTTGGACTTATTCTTACAGTAATTGTTGTTTTTATAGGAATTTTTGCTAATGTTATCTGCCCGGAAGGACCCTATGTGATGGATGTTACAAGGCGTTACACGGCACCGTGCAGTAAGTTTATATTTGGTACGGATAAGATGGGGCGCAGTGTATTATCAAGAATTGTGTATGGCATCAGAATTTCACTCATTGTTGGTGCAGTGACAACGGTTATAACATTTATTCTGGGAATGATTTTAGGAATGTTAGCGGGATACTTTAAAAAGGCTGATAATATTATTATGAGAATATGTGAGGCATTGATGTCAATTCCACCAGTATTAATGGCAATAGCATTAATGTCAGCATTTAGTCCTAATATTAAAAGTGTAGTAGCAAGTCTTTGTGTTGTATATACTCCACAAATTGCAAGGGTAGCAAGAGGAGCAACGATTGCTGTAAAAGAGCAGACATATATAGAAGCGGCACGGGCGCAGGGAGCATCAAATTTCAGAATTATTATGCATCATATTGCTCCTAATATTTTGTCACCTGTAATTGTTCAAGCAACATATGTTTTTGCAATTGCAATTATTTTGGAAGCATCTTTAAGCTTTTTAGGAGCCGGTATTCCAGCACCGTCACCAAGTTTAGGAAATATTTTATATGAGGCAAAGGAAGGAATTTTTACAGCACCGTGGCTTACTATATTCCCAGGAATTGCAATGGTTATTACAGTTTTAGGAATTAATATTTTAGGAGATGGGTTAAGGGATGTGTTAGATCCAAAATCCAACTAGGAGGTATGCGAAATGGCAGAAATTAAAGAAGAATTATTAAGTGTAGAAAATTTAAAAACAACATTTAAAACCATTCGCGGTACTGTGACAGCAATTGACGGTGTGAGTTTTAAAGTACATAAAGGCGAAATCCTAGGAGTTGTTGGAGAATCAGGTTGTGGAAAAAGTGTAACATCGCAGTCTATCATGAGATTGTATGATGAAAAAAAGCTTGCAAAGTATGCAGGAAAGGTAATATTTCATGGAGATAATTTATTGGAATATTCGGAAAAAACAATGCAGACGATTCGCGGGAATAAAATTGCAATGATTTTTCAGGATGCATTAAGTTCATTAAACCCTGTTTTTACGCTGGGCGACCAGATAGCCGAGATTTTGATTTTACATCAGCATTTGAGTAAAGAGGATGCATGGAGAAGAGCAGAGGAAATGCTTAGGCTTACAGGGATTCCGGCACCGGAAAAGAGAATTAAATGTTATCCGCATGAACTCTCAGGCGGTATGCGCCAGAGGGCGATGATTGCAATGGCATTAAGCTGTCAGCCTGAATTGCTGATAGCAGATGAACCGACAACAGCACTTGATGTAACCATACAGGCACAGATTCTTGATTTGATTGTAGATTTAAATAAGAAGCTGGATATGGGAATTATGCTGATTACACATGACCTTGGTGTAGTTGCTCAGGTATGTCAGCGTGTAATTATTATGTATCTTGGGCAGGTGGTGGAAGAAGGCAGCGTTGAAGAAATTTTTGATTCACCGAAGCATCCCTATACAATGGGATTAATCCAATCAATTCCGACATTAAAAACAAGGAAGGGCGAACCGTTGTATATGATTCGTGGTACAGTTCCGGCATTGGGACAGGAGGGAAGCGGCTGCCGATTCTGTGAAAGATGTATTTATGCCACAAAGCAATGTAAGACAGTTCCTCCACAGCTTGAAAATTGTGGAGAAGGACGCAGGGTCAGATGTCATAATTATAAAAATCTGACAGAGCAGTAAAGAAAGGTGGTGTCTGATATGAAGAAACAGGAAAAAAGTCCGCTTCAAAGATATGAAGAAGATAAGATTATTCTTGAAGTCAGAAATTTAAACAAACATTTTCCGGTAGAAAGTAAGGTGCGTGTTGCGGCAAAAAGCGTAAAAGCAGTAAATGATGTATCATTAGCAGTGAGGGAAAATGAAATTTTCAGTCTGGTTGGGGAATCCGGCTGCGGTAAAAGTACAACGGGAAGAACAATTCTTAGATTGATTGAACCGACAAGTGGAGAAATCTATTATAAAGGAAAGGATTTTTTAGCACTATCGCCAAAAGAATTGCGGGCAGAACGTCAGAATTTACAAATGGTCTTTCAGGACCCTTATACGTCCTTAAATCCTAAAATGACTGTCGGAGAAATTATTGAAGAACCGCTGATTATTCATAAGCTTTACAGCAATAAAAAAGAACGGGTGGAAAAGGTTATGGAAATGATGCAGAAAGTCGGTTTAAGAAAAGATCAGTATTACCGGTATCCGCATGAATTTTCAGGAGGACAGCGGCAGAGAATTGGACTTGCAAAGGCATTGATTTTACAACCTAAGGTGGTTGTGTGTGATGAACCGGTTTCGGCACTTGATGTATCCATTCAGGCACAGATTTTAAATTTGCTACAGGAAATCAAGCAGGAAATGAATGTATCGTATTTGTTTATTTCTCACAATATGAGTGTTGTCAGATATGTATCAGACAGAATTGCCGTTATGTATCTGGGACATATTGTGGAAGTTGCACCAACAGACGAATTATTCGAAAATCCAAAGCATCCGTATACGCAGGCATTACTCTCTGCCGTACCGGAAGCCGATCCGCATTTAAAAAAGGAAAAGATTGCATTAAAAGGGGATATTCCATCACCAATCGACCCTCCGTCCGGATGTCCGTTTCATACAAGATGTCCGATGGCAAAAGATGACTGCCAATATTTAGAGCCCAAAACAACACAGATTAATGCACAGCATCAGGTGTCATGTCTATTATATGAAGATTGATGATGATGTAATTATATTTTTTAGAACAAAAAATTTAAAATGGAATAATAACATTGACAGCATACAGGAAGTCGTTTAGAAAAGAGGTTCATATGAAAGTTGATATTTATGCAGATATTGTTTTTATAAACGGAAGTGTTATTACAGTCAATTCCAAAAATGAAATTTGTGAAGCAGTGGCTGTCCGGGAAGATAAAATCATTTATGTAGGCACGAATGCAGGCATAGCAGATTACATCGGGGAAAAGACACAGACAGTAGATTTGCAGGGCACTACATTAATGCCGGGATTTGTGGAAGCACATTCTCACTTTATGCTGAATGCGATTTTGTTGAATGAAATTGTAATACCGATTGATTATACAATCTGTAAATCAATTAAAGATATTCAGAAAATTATACAGAAAACTGTTCCAAAACGAAAAAAGGGTGAATGGATTATACTTCAGGGATATGATCAGAACAAATTGAAGGAGCAAAGACATCCGCATTTTAGTGAATTAGATGCTGTGTCACCGGAAAATCCGGTATGGTGTGTGCGGGCAGATCTTCATACAGGGGTATGTAATTCCATGGCAATGAAAATTGCAGGCTGGACAAAAGAAAGTGCGAAGAATTTTCAGCCGGGTGAGTTGGATTTAGATGAAAATGGTGAATTGACAGGACTTGTAAAAGAAGAAGGTTTTGGTTATCTGAATTCCATGATTACTTATGATGATGAAAAGTTATTAGAGGCTTATAAGCTGTGCGATAAAATGTTTTTAAGTAAGGGAATTACCAGTGTGCATGATGCAGGTGCTTACGGCGGACAATTTGTAAAAGTATTACAGACAGCATGTATGAACAGGGATGTGCATATTCGTGTATATGAAATGATTTACAGAATGCTGGGAAAGCAGTCGATTAAAGATTTCATTTATGAGCATATCAAAACAGGACTGCATACAGGAATCGGAGATGCACATTACAAATTAGGACCGGCAAAAATGCTGATAGACGGAAGCAGCAGTGCACCGTCCTGTTCTACAAGGGAACCGTACAGCCATGACCCGTCACTGCCGCAAATTATAAATTGGACTCAGGAGGAGATGAATCAGGTATTTGAAGATGCACATTTAGCGGGATTTCAAATTACAGCACACTGCATCGGTGATAATGCAGTGGAAAAAATGATCCATACGATTGAATATGTTACAACAAAATATCCGCGAAAGAATTGCAGACCGCGTATTGAACACTGCGCAATGATTGATAAAGAAATGTTACAGCAGATAAAAAAGCTTGGAATTATTCCAATCAGTAATCCGGGACTTGTTGCATTTAATGCAAAAGATTACAACCGATATTATGGAGACAGAGTCAATATGATGTTTGCAAATCGTTCATATATTGAGGAAGGAATTATTGCGGCCGCAGGAGCAGACGCACCTTGTATGGATGTTAATCCGATGCTTGGAATATGGGGTGCGGTAGAACGAAAAGATATTGTAAATGGCGAGGAATGTGGAACATGCCAATGCATTGATGCATTAGATGCAATCAGAATGTTTACCATAAACGGAGCATATGCCAGTTTTGATGAGCAGATAAAAGGAAGCATTGAAGTCGGAAAACTGGCGGATTTAATTGTGCTGGATGAGGATATTTTAAAAAGCAGTAAAGCACATTTAAAGGATATTTTGGTAAATAAAACATACATTGATGGAAAACTGGTATATCAAAGATAAAATCAGATTCAGTTGGAAAGGAGAACACAATGTATACATGTAATTTAGAAAGTATGGAAAATAAAATTAAAACGTTTTCAAAATTTGGAGATGCCGGGTATGGTGGCATTACAAGATATTCTCTTTCTAAGGAAGCTATTATGGCAAGAAAAGAGTTTCAGAAACGCATGGAGAATATCGGTGCAGTGATTGAGGTCGATGATTTGGCCAATATGTATGCAACGATTCCGGGAACCGATGCAGAGGCACCGCGGATTGTGATGGGTTCTCATGCCGACTCAGTAAAAAACGGAGGCAATTATGACGGCATTTTGGGCGTATTATCGGCAATGGAAGTCTTAGAAACCGTGGTAAATCAAAAAATTCCGCACCGCCATCCGCTGACGGCAATGATTTGGACAAATGAAGAAGGCTCATTGTATCCTCCGGCAATGATGAGTTCAGGCATTGTATGTCATGATTATCTGCCAGAAGATATCCGGGTGAATTTTGAATATGAGGATATGATGCAGTCTAAAAGTATGATAGACCATAAGAGTACATTTTATGAAGCACTGGAAAAGTCAGGTTATAAAGGGAAAAAAGAATTTCGGTTAAATCCTGAAAAGTATCTATGCATGTTTGAAACGCATATTGAGCAGGGACCTATTTTGGAGGAAGCAGGCAACGATATCGGTGTAGTTGATTGCGTGTTGGGAATGTTTAATTACAGAATACATTTTTCGGGTCAGACAACACATGCAGGAACATTTCCGATGGCAAAAAGAAAAGATGCGTTATTTGCCGCATCAAAAGCAATCTGTTATTTACACGAAGCGATAGATGCCTTACAGATTGAAGATTTAGTTTATACAACTGGAGAAATTATATGTCATCCGTGTGTACATAGCTGTGTTCCCGACGAAGTTGAGATTTCTATAGATGTGCGCCATAAAGATGCAGAGAGTTTGCAAAAGGCAGAAAATGTAGTAAAATCTTTGGCAGAACGGACATGGGCAGGGTGTGCCTGTACAATACAGCAGGCGTGGAATCGTGATACGGTATACTGGAATAAAGAATTGGTAGATTATGTTGAGCAGGCAGCAAAAGAAGCTGGAATTAAATATCAGTATATTCATTCAGGAGCTGGACATGATGCGCAGTTTGCGGCATATATGCTTCCGACGACAATGATTTTTGTTCAGTCTAAAGGTGGATTATCCCATTGTGAACAAGAGTATTCTACACCAAAGCATTGCACAGAAGGTGCTACGGTAATGTTAAATGCAGTTTTGAAAGCAGATAAAGAATTTAAAAAATAATGTAAGTTGTATAAAAAAATTTGAAGGGAGAAAACAATGCGTAGAACACAAAATGAAATGAAAAGTATCGAAGAAATCTGTGCGGTATTAGACAAATGTAAGGTTTGCCGCCTTGCAATGAATCACAACGGATATCCGTATCTTGTACCGATGAATTTTGGATATGAAAGAGAAGGAAATAAAATCTATTTGTATTTTCATGGGGCAAATGCGGGAACGAAAAAAGAACTCATAGAAAAAGACGGCAGGATTGCTTTTGAAATGGACGTCCATGAGGAAGCAAGGATCAGTTCTGTTGCCTGCAACAGTTACATGGATTATGAAAGCGTCTGCGGTACGGGAAATGCAGAAATTGCAGATGATACACAAAAGCGGGCGTATCTGGAAAAAATCATGAGACATTACACAGATATTCCATTTGAAATGCTTGAAAAAGCCATTGAAAAGACAATGGTAATCCGCGTGGAAGTAGTAACGATTACGGGGAAATTCCATAGGACGGGGAAGGGGGAATAATTATAGAATGTTACTGTTTGTCTGGTGTATAAAATAAACTAAAAAATGGAATACTTGAAAGGGCTGTCTGAATATGCTATAATAGCGATAGCTAAAAGGATATAAGTGTCAAATTGACACAGATAGCGCATGAGTACAAAAATCCCCTTAGTAATGGCCGTTACTAAGGGGATTTCTCATTTTATACGGTTGAGTTCCGTTTAGGCTAGTTGTCACGGGTATTTCTGTCTAACCATTTGCAAATAAAGTAACTAACAATAGCTGCCATGACAGAAACATAAAAGGATATAATAGTTTGCATGAGTACACCCCCTTTCTGTTGCCAGAATGGGTGCGACAACATAAAAAATTATAACAAAGAATTAAACCAAATACTAGGAAAGACTACTCTATTTTGTACTATATCCAAAATATTTTTTACAATAAAATAGCTGTTTGAATACAGAAAAACATCATAGTCGCAAAATTTTCCGATATATGCTATACTTTCCTCATGAAAATAAACAGCCGGACTGCGGTATGGCTGGGAAGTGGGGATTTGCATGAAGTATAAACACAACTACCAGATAGGTCTTGAAGACGTTGATATCAAAGGCAATGCAACGAACAGAGCATTGATGACAATGATGGAAGATATTGGAGGATTACATTCGGATTCGGTCGGATACGGACTGGATTCAGTGGAGCGGACCGGACAGGCGTGGGTTGTTTTGGACTGGAAAATTGAGATTATCAAGCGTCCGCATTACCGGGATGAAATCACGGCATACACATGGTCAAGAAATCACAATATCGCCTGTGCGTACAGGGATTTTGAATTGTTTGACACGCAGGGAGAAAAGCTTGCGCGGGCAACATCACGCTGGGTTTTGATTGACATTGTAAAGCGTAGACCTTTGCGGCTTACACAGGAATTGATTGAAAAATATCAGGGGGAGCCGCAGAGTCAGGCATTTGAAGAAGAGCTCGAAAATATGTCATATCCAAAAGATTTTTTTGATACGGAAAATGCAGTAAAACAACGCTATACAGTGCTGCGCCGTGATATTGATTCAAATATGCATATGCATAACTTAGCTTATTTAGATGCCGCCGGAGAGCTTCTACCGCAGCAGATTTATGAAGAAGGCGAAAAGAATCATATCCGCATTTCATATAAGAAGGAAATTCTTTACGGAGAAGAAATTACCGGTGTGTATATCCAGCATGAAGACAGGCACGTTGTCGGTCTTACAGATACCAATAAAGGTGTGCGTGCCATTGTAGAACTTTGGTAAATATCAGTATTAGCAGTATAGAACCTTTTATCGTACCAAATTCACAATTGAAAAGTGTGTCTGAATTGTATATAATATAATACAGTGCGAAAAAGAGGAAGGGGGTTGTATCTGAAATGCCAGATTCTAATATTACCAAGAAAGCGCTTGCAATGGCAATGAAAGAATTAATGGAGCAGATACCGTTTTCTAAAATCAGTGTTTCCGACATTTGTGAAAAATGCGGCATGAACCGGAAAAGCTTTTACTATCATTTTAAAGATAAATATGATTTGGTGAACTGGATTTTTGATGTGGAATTTTTTCAGGCTGTCCATGTCCGGGACTACAATCTGCCAAACTGGTCATGGCGTTTTTTGGAGGACAGTTGTCAGTATTTTTACGAAAACCAGTCATTTTACAGAAAGGCACTGCAGATTGAAGGGCAGAATTCTTTTGTAGAACATTTCAGGGAAACGTTAAAGCCATTGTTAAAAATGGTTGTAAAAAATATTCTGGCAGACCCGCAATATGAAGAATTCTGCATCAATTTTTATTCGGATGCATTTATTGCGGCGCTGGAGCGCTGGCTGTCGGAAAAAGAATGTACAGAGCCGGAATTATTTATTAAAATGTTGCAGTCGAGCATCGGCGCATTAATAAAATATGTAGAAACGGATAACGGGTAGCTGTTATCCGTTTTTTAAGTTCATTTTTACCCAATCCATTTAATTTTGAAATATGCTTGTGCCGGGAACGTTTATAGAAAAGCCACACATTTCCAAAAATGTCCCAAAATGTAACAATTTTTAAATTTGTCCTAAATTGTTACAAAAATGTCGTTGTGTCTAATGTAAATTGTTTCATTTCACAGTAAAATTTAACGCATATCGAGACTGAAGAAATGGAGAGATTACTATGGCGAACAAATTACAAAAGGGAATGCAGGATTTTGGTATTAAACAGGCATTAAAATATCTGGAAAAAGACCCGGAAGAAAATATTCCAAAGTTGATGGAAATGGTTGACCGGTTCGCACCGCAGGGCTGGTACGAAGGACAGCGTAATATGATTCGTAAGGTAATACAGGAAAAAGGCAACTGGTATGAGTTGATTTTACGACTTTATGAATTGGACCCGGGTGTAAGGAAGGCATTCTTTCAGAACTTCATATTTAATGCAAGTTTAAACGGAAGTGCGTTACAGGACCAGCTTTCACAGGAAAATAACTGTAATATTCCGTGGGCAATTCTGCTTGATCCGACATCAGCCTGCAATCTGCATTGTACAGGATGCTGGGCTGCAGAGTACGGACATCAGTTGAATTTAAGCCTTGAAACGATTGATTCCATTGTAAAGCAGGGCAAAAAACTCGGTACTTATATGTACATTTACACCGGTGGTGAGCCGCTGGTTCGTAAACAGGATTTAATCAAGATTTGTGAAATGAACCCGGATTGTGAGTTCCTTTCATTTACAAACGGTACATTAATTGATGAAGAATTTTGTCAGGAAATGCTTCGTGTAAAGAATTTTGTACCGGCAATCAGTCTGGAAGGCTTTGAAGATGCCAATGACGGACGCCGTGGTGACGGTGTATTCCAGAAGGTTCAGCACGCAATGAAACTGTTAAAGTCCCACAAACTGCCGTTTGGTATTTCAACCTGCTACACAAGCAGGAATTTTGAAGATATCAGCAGCGAAGCTTTTTATGATATGATGATTGAAAGCGGCGCGTTATTTGTATGGTATTTCCATTATATGCCGGTTGGCAATTCCGCAGTGCCGGAATTACTGCCGACACCACAGCAGCGTGAGGAAATGTATAAGAGAATCCGTCATTTCCGTGAAACAAAGGCAATTTTCGGGATGGATTTCCAGAATGACGGTCAGTTTGTTGGCGGCTGTATTGCAGGCGGCAGACGGTACTTACATATCAATGCAAAGGGCGATGTAGAGCCATGTGTATTTATTCATTATTCAAATGTAAATATTCATGACTGCACACTGCTTGAAGCATTAAAGAGTCCGATTTTCCAGGCATATCATGACAACCAGCCGTTTAATGACAATCATCTGCGTCCATGTCCGATGCTTGAAAATCCGGAAAAACTCCGTCAGATGGTTAAAGAAACAGGCGCTGTCAACACCGATTATCAGGATATGGAATCCGTAGACCATTTGTGTGATAAATGCGAATCTTATGCGGAAAACTGGAAGCCGACAGCAGAACGTTTGTGGAATCAGAAGAAATAGAAGCAATAGAGCAAAGCCATAAAGAATAAAATATAAAGAATTGCGTAATATGAAAAGACTGCCGCCGGAACGTGAGGGATATATTGAATGCCTTCAATAAATCGGAAAGCGGCAGTCTGATTTTATATCTTTAATATATATGATAAGTTAAATATAAAAATTAAAAGAATTAAAAATTGCGAAGTACGTCATATATCTGCAAAGTAGGACATGACTATTGTATATCCGGTAACAAAATGATAAAATAAAGAAAAAGTTCGTGATTTGCGGAGGGGATAGTGCGAAAAATCACACTGATGTGCTGATTTTTCACACAGATGTTTGCTTCCGAACGAAAGCAAACACCTATGATAGCAGATGAGAAATCGCTTCTTCGCAAAAAGTCGCTCAGGAATGGAGATTAGCGTGTTTAATATTGCAGTTTGCGATGATATGAAAGAAATTACAGCACAGCTTGTTCAAATTGCGGAACAGCAGTCCATGAAACAGATACAGACAGTAAAGGGATTTTATTCCGGTGGACAGTTGATGGAATATATGGCAAAAAATAATGTGGATTTACTATTTTTGGATATTGAACTGGGGGATATGACAGGAATAGATATCAGCAGGAAAATCCGGAAAGAAGATCATAATGATACGATGCAGATTGTATATATGACCGGAAAAGAAGGATATGAGCGCGAATTGTTTGATTTTCAGCCGCTAAATTTTTTAGCAAAGCCGTTAAATGAAGCAAAGGTGCGGGAATGTATTGCAATGGCATATGGAAAATGGACTGTCCGTAAACATAAATTTTATTACAGAAAATATTATGAGATATATGCAGTCAGCGTTGGAAGAATTATTTCCTTTGAAACTGATAAAAGATATATTCTCATGACAACAACAGAGGGCGAAGAACGGTTCAGAGCAACAATGGAGCAGATAGAAGAACAGGTCAGACATCACGGATTTTTAAAGATAAATCAGGCAGTTATCCTCAATATGGAATATATCCGGCAGTTTCATAAAGACAGGATACAGATGAGTAACGGAAAGATATATTATACAAGCCGGAGTTATCAGAAAGAGGCGCAGAGAACGTATTTAAAATTTATGGATTAGGGATAGGATATGGGAACAGCAGGATATTTGATTACCAATATATTCAGAGTGTATTTAATATATCGGTTTTATAATATATTTTTTACCCAATATAAAATTAATAAGAAATATGTATTTTTTATATATCTGATATATTATGTAATAAATTCAGTCGTATATATTCAAATTTGTATACCGGTTGTTACATTAGCGGTAAATATTGTCAGTTTAATGGCGGTTACATACATATATCAGGCAACATTCCGTAAAAGAATGTTTTATGTCATGGTACAGTTGGGTTTATCAATCTGTACAGAGGCAATAGCAGTGCTTGTATCGGTAAATGTCATGCCGGAGCTTACCAGTCAGAATATGGAAGATTACACGATGATTCAGTATTTTATTGCAAATATTTCCTGTTTTCCGATTGTACTCGGAACCGAGAAAATAAAACGGACCGGTCAGGGAGAAGAAATACCGGGAATGTATTGGGTATTGCTGCTGTTACTGCCTGTATTTTCAATTTATATTGCGGCGGTGCTTTGTATGCTGCCGGAAAAATATAATCTGATTACGGGTGTGAGTTTTGTATTGTTACTGTTGATGAATCTTATTGTTTTTTATCTATATGATGTATTGTCGCAGTTCATGGCTGAAAAGATAAAGGAAAATAAAATAGAAGAGCAGAACAGGAATTACGAACAGCAGCTTTACCATTATGAGGAGCTTTTTGAAAATACACGGGCATTAAGACATGATTTGAAAAATCATTTTGAGGTTATATACCTTTTGGCGGAACAAAATCAGGATAAAGAAGTCATAAACTATGTACAACGTTTTTTAGATATGTCCGATAACGGGGGGTATCGGATTTCAACGGGAAATGTATCATTGGATGCGCTGATTTCTTATAAATATGAAGAAGCTAAAAGACAGGGAATTTGTATAAATACAGAAGTTGCAATCGCAAAAAACACCCGGTGGAATGATGTGGATTTGTGTACCATTACCGGAAATTTACTGGATAATGCCATTCGGGCAGCCAAAGATATTGAAAATGCATCGATTGAATTTGTTATGCGCCAGCATGAAAATAAAATGGTCATAAAGGTGAAGAATCCATATCGCGGCGTTTTAAAGAGGAGGGAAGATGTATTTGAAACAACAAAACAGAATAAAAGTCGGCATGGAATCGGACTGGAGCATATTAAAAAAATTGTAGAACAATATCATGGGGTAATAGATTTTGATACGCAAAATGGGGAATTTGTTGTCAGATTAATTCTTTATTAATGTAAAAATTTTACCGAATAAACCAACATTTTGCAGAATAAACCAACATTGCTTGATTTTGAAAAATCCCATGTTAATGTAAGGATAGAAACAGGGGAAAGTAACAGAAAGGGATAAGCAGTTAAAAAAGTATCAGGGAAGTAAACGTGATTAGGGGAAAAACAGTTAGCGACATTTTGGTTGAATATGAGATTATTTTACCGGAAGAAAGGGAAATAGTAACTTACGGAATTAAGCAGACAGTTATATCATTAGGACATATTGCATTATTTCTGATAATCGGATTTGGAATGCATATGTTTTGTGAAATGACAGTATATTTTGTATAGTACATCTATGTATCATGTGTGGCATGATTATTTGGTTATCACCGGTGCAGAATGGTAATAATCCGTTAAACGAACATGAAAAAAGGGCATATCGTTGCAAAAGCGCCGTATACAGTATCATAGGGGTGATACTGTCATGTCTTTTTGCATGGATGAAATTACCGTCATATAGATACAGTATCAATATGGCGATGATGAGCGTGTTCATTCTGCAAATGGTGGGAATGGTTAAGTATAGTCATTGAAGGGAGATTAAACTATGGTAAAAAACAAATTTTTCAAAAAAGCGGCAGTAGCAGGATTGGCAACAGTAATGACAGTGGCAGGAAGTGTAATGGCGTTTGCAAATAATACAACAATGTATGTTGGAGACGATAGTGTAGATTGTGAACTGACATTGCCGTATGAAGGGGCACGGGCAACGATGGATTCTTCATCGGAACTGGAAATGAAAATAGACGGACAGGCATATAATCCGTATGGTTCATATACTTTATCCGCATATTCATCAAGTACGTATGGAATTAGTGCATATCGTCACAGTGAAATCGGTTTTGACAGTGCATACGCAAACTGCAATGCATGGGACGATGACGGTAATCACAGTGCAATTACGTTATATGAATAGAAAGAACTTTTAAATACAAAGGTGTTTTTTGTGGCTGTAAAATGAATATGGAATATGAGTTTTACAGCCATAAAGAGGGGTGGGTATATGAGAAAAAAATTAATAGGTCTAGTGTTCACAGTATGTCTTATGTGCAGTGCGTGTACTGCAAAAAATCAAAGTGAACAGCCGCAAAGCAGTGATTTAAATCAGGCAAAGCAGCTTGAAATTCAGACCGTGCAGGAAACAGAAAATGATTCGCAGAGCTATTGGGGAACGGTGGCACATAATTTTGCAAAAGGCGAAGGTGGTTACTATTATATGGACAATGGTGACAGTTACTTGATGTTTTTTGATGAAGAAACACAGGAAAGCTATCCGTTATGTGCCTTGCCGAATTGTCAGCATAATACGACAGACTGCAATGCGTATGTTGGAACACAAAAAGGTACCGGATATTTGATGCAGACGGTTTATTATTATAAAGATTCATTATATTTATTAAACAGTGAAGGATTTTTGGTACGTTTTTCACCCGATGGCGCACAGCGGGAAAAGATAGTACAAGTATACCAGTATGGGCAGGGAGATACAGGAACAAATCTTGTATTTCATAATGATTATGTTTATGTATACAATATGAATCAACATTTGGGAATGGAAGAAGAATATGCAGAAACGATTACCAGATACTCCTTAGACGGAAAAGAACAGGCGGTCGTTGCACAGTATACGGGAGCAAGCTGTGCCATTATGCAGGCAAAATGTTATGGAAATCAGTTGTTTTTTATTATATCGGATGTACAGAAACAAAACGTAAATGATAAGGTGGTATTAAATCAGGCATATAAGGGACTGTATGTATACCGGACGGATACAATGGAAGCGGGCAGAGTGCTGGAACAGGAAGTTACGGGGTATTGCATAGATGAAAATACAAACAAGCTTTTTTATTTTGTAAAAGAGAAGGGATTGTATAGTTATGATATTAATACTAAAGAACAGAAGCTGCTTATAGAGGCAGATGAAAAGAATCAAATGCCGGAAATTTCATTTGACGGACAATACATTTATATGGATAACAGTGCGTGGGCATCAATTTCAAAAAGAATGGGAAAAGAAGTTGAAAAACAGTGTTTTGTAATTGATACAAACGGTAATATGATTCAGCAAATTTCAGGGGAAAAGACACAGCGGATTTATTTTGGTGACGGCAATTATTTATTTGCGCAGACGGTCATTCAAAAAATAAGCGGGGGAAATTCAGAATACAGTTATATTAATAAATCATTGCCGGGTGAGTGGGAATGGAAGGCAATGGAGTAAGAACTGTGCCGTTATATTGGAGGTGGAATTATGAAAAAAATATATATCATTGGAATAGTGCTGGCATTGGTATTTTCTATAACAGGGTGTGGGATACGGGAAACGAAAAATGCAGATAAGCAGGAGAGTACAGTATCGACAGAAACAAAAAGACAGGAACCGCTGAGAATAGAAAAAACACATAAAGACGGGATAACTTACATACAGGAACAATATTTACAATATCAGATAAAATATCTGGCAATGGATAAAAAAGTCATATCCGAAGAAAAAGTAAAAGAATTTATGTTAAAAGGCTATAAAGCTTCTTATGACAAAAAAGTAACTGATGAAAATGAAATTACAACAGAGTATTTAATTTGCGGCAATAATATTCAAATACCTGAAATTATTGAAAAAAATACCACTCAGAAGGTTGTGTATACACTGTATAACTTTGCTGGCGGATTATCAAAAAATGAATTTTCATTTTCAACAGATGAGTTAGAAGCGATGTATCAACCGTCTGTTGAAATTGAAGGAGAATCAGAGCAGACTGTTTATTTATTTTTTTGTATAGCCGTACAAAGTAACGGAGAAATAGAAAAATATTATAACGATTATAAAAAAGATTTGGAAAGTGCAGTGATTCAGGCAGATATAACGGAAGTTGACGGAACAGAGCATACACAATATTTTGGCATACGTCAAAAATATGAAACCTCTGATACACCGGCATATTTAGAGTTATATTTATTAGAAATGGAGTAGCGGCATAGTGAAAGCGGGTGACTACCATGAAAAAAAGATATATCATACTCACAGTTACAATTTTATTATTTACAAGCATATTTGCCACTGGATGTACCCAAAAGCAGACTTCGGTTACACTGAATCCTTCAACTGAAGATGACCAGCCGTATTGGAATATCTTTGGGCGGTATATTACAAAATGTGAAAACGGATATTACTGTATAGAACAAATTGAGGCGGGGACAAACAGAATATGCTATCTTGATAATGAAACTAAAAACACAATTCCGTTATGTTCAAAGGCAGAATGCAGTCATACAGATGAAAATTGCAATGCGTATTTAAGCAAAAAATATAATGCACAGCAAATTTATTATTATAATGGCATGGTTTATGTGATTTACAATGATGATACTGACGGCTTATCCTATCTTGAGCAGGTTGCACCGGACGGTTCATATAGAAAAAGGCTGTTTGAAATCGGAGCTGTTTCTCCGGCATATTGTCTGACCTTTCATGATGAAAATGTGTACATTTATCAAAGACAGGGAAGTGTTTCGGGATATGAGGAATCCACAGCCGTACTTAGAAGACGTTCGTTAGACGGAAAAGAAGATGAACATGCCTATGAGTACACAGGTTATGGTGCGGTGATTCATGCCGCCAAAAGCTATGGGGGAAAATTATTCTTTTTAGTGGAAGATGAGGGACGTGAAAGTACAGAACAGCATGCAGAGCGTACTTACACGCGTAAAGGCATTTTTGCATATGATTATGCAACAAAGAAAACAGAAAATATATCGTCCGGGGACATAACGGATTATACAGTAGATGAAGCTTCACAAACACTTTACTATTATGTATTTAATGACGGTTTATATAAACGTAAATTGTCGGACAGCAAGGCGGAAAGAATCTATAAAATGGTCGAAAATGAAACAAATATCTGCCAGCTTTCCTTTGACGGAAAATATTTATATATGAGTAATGAACAATATTCTGTTTACTTTTTCAAGCGTACAGATACTTATTTATATGTTATTGATACAGACGGAAATGAATTGAACAAGATTCCTACAGAAGGTATGTATTTTACCTGTTTTGGCGATGAGCAGAATGTTTTTGGCGCAGATTCATGGGGCGGTGGACAAAAATATTATATTGAAAAATCTGATATTCTGACAGCAAAGGAATGGATACCGGTTAATTAAAATTAATTTAGAACGTGAAAGCGGGTGATTATCAATGAAGAAAAAAATGATGATAACGTGTACAGTTGTCCTTGTTACTGCGGCGGTAATTTTAGGGTTTGTCCTGAAAAATCAGGTACGTGAAAATCCTGATAAGAATACAGTAAACGTGGCCATCGGGCAGTGGGGCACAACACAAAATGAATCGCAGAACTACTGGAATCCCGACAACCATGCAGTTGCAAAGGGCATGGGCGGCTACTATTTTATTCAGACAACAGACGGAATTTCAAAAATTGCATTTTTTGATGAAACGACACAGGAAGCGGTTCCAGTCTGTGCAAAACCGGAATGTACGCATAGTGATAATACCTGTAATGCGTATCTTTGTGATATGAAGCAGACCGGTTCGGCATTGTATCTGACCGATACGATATACTGCTATAACGGTTATCTGTATCTGATTCAATGTGAAGGCGGAATGGGAAAACTTGTGCGCATCCATACAGACGGAAGTGCAAGAGAAACCATTGCCGATTTATTTGCCAATACAGGCGTATCAAGCATATCACTTGTCTTTCATGAAAATGATGTCTACGCATATGATGATACCGGACATGCAGGTCAGGAGGAAGAAGCAGAAGAAGTTATTAAAAAAATTTCGCTGACAGACGGAACGGAACAGACCGTTTTTTCCTATACGGGAACAGGAGCTTCTATTGACCGCGGCAGAAGCTTTGGCGATAAACTATATTTTGTTATCCGGGAATATACAAAGAATAAGGAAACCAAGGCAGTGTCATCTGATTACAAAGGATTGTTTGAATATGATTTTGCCACCGGAGATACCAGAAAGGTTATAGATGCCGATGTCTGTGACTATCATGCGGATACAGAAAATCAGATGCTGTTTTATTTTGTGCAGGGAATAGGGCTTTATGCCTATGACATGACACAGGGCAGTAATACTCTTATTTATCCGGCGGAAGATGAACTGATACAGTGCAAAATGTCTTATGACGGAAAAAATTTATATCTTTTTAACAACGGCGCAGGCAGAGCCACAGAAACAAAAGCACGCACCCAAAGATATTGTTATGTGCTGGATACCAAAGGGAATCAGATTGCCAAAATTCTCTGTAACGGTGTCGTTTATTTTGGCGATACAGACTATTTGTTTGAAGAAAATGCAGATAATCTGGAATATATGAAAAAAGAAAATTTATCAGATAAATCTGAGTGGATTCTGATAAATTAAAATTTGTATAACTAAAATCTCAACTTTCCTTATTTTATGCGACTTGGCGGTATGCCT
>ENA-ORUN01000116-ORUN01000116.1-human-gut-metagenome-genome-assembly--contig:-NODE-116-length-93573-cov-14.504309_pt1 | contig 93573 bp, 81 predicted proteins | sample MGYA00242080_ERZ509209 | MGnify/ENA primary metagenome ERZ509209 (study PRJEB26280, sample SAMEA2338786) | human gut metagenome | biome: human gut; feature: human-associated habitat; material: faeces... | reverse complement strand
CATTCAGTTCTAAAAAAATTCTGCTTTCCCCTATTGACAAACGTTAGCAGATTTCGGAACATCTTTCCCCATGATGGCGGACATCGTAATAAATGCGCCGCCGGAGCCGCTCCACTGCAAAAGAACACGCTCTGCCGGCTTTTTCAATGTGACCTTCTGTCCTGTGACATCCGTAATCTCAATAGGTTTGTCCTTTTGTGCCGTATCTTTTTTCTCATCTCCCGCGCCTCCGCAGGCGGTGAGAATCATGCTGACCAGCAGAAGAAAAATCGTAGCAGCGGAAAGCATATACTTCTTTGTCTGAAATATAAAATTTGTCTGAAACATAAAACACCTCATTCCTTAAGGAAGCACTGACATCAGCGCCATCATCCCGGTGCAGAATTTTCGCCCTGCCGTCGAGATCAAATCCTCCCCATAGCTCTTGCTATGCGTCGGATTCTTTCTCTGGCAGGGCAAAAATTCTATACCAATCTGACGGACTTCATTTTGTAAGCAATTCCTTAAAATTTTGAAACAGTCTCTCACCAATTTCACCAGATCACAGCCGATCCGGATGCGATCAATCCTATTTCAAATGCATAAACCACGTTCCACCATAAGAGAAGGGAAGGAATTTTTCGTAGAATTCCTTGAGCGTGGCTTCCGGATTAACATCTGCAAATTCCTCAGGATAATACGTCTTTGCCAGATATTCAAACACAGCGCAGTCGTAGACCTCGCGGGGCAGTCCATGATGAGCAGAATAGACCTGCTTATTCTTGACCGCTTTCAGCTTATCCCAGCCTTCACGCTGTGTAAATGCCTTCAAAAGCTTCTGAGAATTCTCTTCATTTGTTTCAAATCCAAGGCGCATGGCAGTAGGCTTCTTCGGCCAGTAGGAACCCATAATCATAATGATGTCGGGATCCTTTTCCAGAATGAATTCGGGATTAACCGGTCCCGCCGACTCAACAACATCTTTTGTAATAAGATCGGCGCCGCAGACCGTTGCCAAGGCCCCCCATGCAACTTTGCTGCTGTATGCAACACCGGCTCCTTCCGGTCCTTCATTACCTGTCTCAATATAGACCTTCGGTTTCGGCTTGCTGATCTTATTGATGCGGTCAGTGACTTTTGTCACATGATCTGTATAAAACTGCTTGAGTTCTGCCGCGCGTTCCTCTTTGCCCAGCGCCTTGCCGATGGCTTCAATAGAACGCTGATGATTCTCAAGCTTTTCCGCATGATAATCAATATAGACTGTCGGTATGCCGGCTGCATCGAGCTTAGGCTTCACATCGGATTCATACTGCTCTTTCATGTACAACGGGATAAAGATGACATCCGGATTCAGAGAAACCACTTTTTCCGTGTCAAAAGTTTTTTCATTTACGGCACCGATGAGAGGAATCTTTTCCAATTCCGGAAGATCCGCTTTGAAATGATTCCACATATCGGTACGATACTTACTTAAGGACGGATCAATCCCCACAATGAGATTGGTGACATTTTTGCCCGTCAAAGCCGCCATCGTCAAAAATGCACCGCCCGAAGCACTCCACTGCACAACAACACGTTCTGCCGGCTTCTTCAACGTAACCTTCTGTCCTGTTACATCCGTAATCTCAATGGGCTTGTCATTCTGTGCCGTATCCTTTTTAACATTTCCCGCGCCTCCGCAGGCGGTGAGAAGCATACTGACCAGCAGAAGAAAAATCGTAGCAGCGGAAAGCATATACCTCTTTGTCTGAAATATAAAATTTGTCTGAAACATAAAACACCTCATTCCTTAAATGTCTAAACCATGTCTGAATCAATTTGAATGGAATCAGATACATATTATCTTCTGCTCCTGCAATCACCTCCCAAATGTTTTCTACCTTCGGATTCAGCTTCTGCTCATCCTGCTCATACATAATTATCTGCACTCTATTTCATCGGCAGCGGTGCATTCACAATGAAGTCGATCTTGCACTGTTATTCCACACAAAAAGCCCGTCCCCCCCACATAGAGGAAACGGGCTGTAATCTCGTTCACAGAAAGACACCGCGCCTGATAAGCTTAAGTATAGCATGGTACCCATGTATACAAAATCCCCGTCCCCGTCACTCGCAGGTCAATTGGCGATTATCAATTAGGCAGTTCTCCTGGCTTCAGTTCATCGTTTCTTTGCGTCTTCCCAAGAAAATCTCTCAGTGACCAAGAACGCTGTGCGTCCTTTTGCAAAGTTCCTCACTGTTACAGTGGCGTGACCGCTTTGGCTTAACCAAATTCTCTATTAAATCTAAAGATGCCTAATTTAATTATATAAAATTTCTTATATGGTAGCATGAGACCTTTAACGTGTCAATTGAACCCGGGAAAGCCTCAATTAATCGGCAGGATGGAAACAGGCAGATTTAATATCAGTTAGCAAATCCAAATCTGCAGTTGTCACTTTGCATATAAATATGCTTTCCTCTGTTTACACAAAAGCACCGGTCTAATTATATTTAAGCGCGTTACGATATGGCAGCGGCAATCGCTCACTCATAATTTTAAAATCACGCATTCCATAAACTTATTTCTTATTTTAATATCTCAGATTATAAATAATTACGGACGCCACTCATCAGGAATGTATTCTTTCCATTTGCCATTTTCAAGAATTTCCAATTTTCCCCACTGGGGTTCACCGATATCACGTCCCTTTACTCTTATAGGAAGAAAAGCATCGTGCTGGCAATAAGGCAGCGGATCATCTATAGGAATCCAGCCTTTTTCATTCACAAGATCATTCCAATCCTCATAGACATCTTCAACCGTTTTATACCAATAGTCAAATGAACATTGAACGGCATCCTTTTGGCAATACATAAACAGATATACTCCATCTTTTTTCGTCTGATACAGCATAATTTTATATATGTAATCTTTCTTGTTTGTTTTTATCGGTTCTTTTAAGTATGCATATCTTCTCATTTGTATTTTCCTACTACCGCTTTACTGATGAGCTTTCATGCTCCCACCGCTCTGAAATCCGGCAATCCATTTCGGGTAAAAAATTTGGATGATTATATCAATCCCGCTTGTGAAAATGAAGTAAACCAATTCCATAATCTGTCAGGGACTCCTTATAATATGCCCTATATAATTTTGAAATATATTAAGTATATCCTGCCATCCCCTGTTTATTCATGTTTCCGCCTTCCATACCATTTGATCACTCAGCATATTTACCGAAATCGGCAAACAGTGTTTTTGCAAAACCTCCAAGATAGGTCTGATCTACTTCATTTTCAAATGTCAGTTCATGTCCGTATCCAATACCCTTTTTATTATGAATCCGGCCTTTAATGCGAATATGTCCGCCTGTCACAGTCGTAAATTCTAAAAAGCAGTGCATACTATATGGTTCTTCCAGTCTTGCTGATCCGCTCAGAGTCTCATAAAGCTCATTCAAATTCACCGCGAAATCCGATAAAGCAATGTCATCAATATCCATAATAGAATCCGCAGAAAAACCTAAACTTGACACTTTAACCCGAAGACTATTCGCCTTGGGATACGGAAAATTATCCTGATGAATTCCAGGCAGCAATTCTAATGAAAAATTTTCAGTTTCCAGCTTGTACATATGCCCTCCAAAGCATCATTTCATCCTCATCTGTGAACTTTTTCACAATATCTTATCCATGCGTACTATAAATTCATATAACAGAAAGAATGATCTTTAATATACTTTTGTACTTTCTGACTAAGCATCTTGCCCTCACAAACTTTTAGAAATTCTGAATGACAACTTCTTATTTCACTTTATCGTATCCATCTTATTGCCGTCAATATCAATAAACGTCCCACGATCTGACGAGCTCGATCAAGTCCGGTTTTCCGAAGACATCATATCCACAAAATCCTCACCGCAAAAGCAGAAAGCTTTCTGAACGATTTAAAACCTGAGCGTATATAAAATAAGCACATAGCTGAAAGGTTTTGCAATCTTAAAGTTATGTGCTTTGTTTATATAATATTCGATTATCTATTATCTGTGCAAACCGGATTATACCAGTCCTTCCGCCTTCATACGAATGGCATAAAATTCCCGGAATGTATCCGGTTCGTCTGCTATCGTTTCTTTCATTAAAGCCAACCTTCTTTTACCAACCCGCCTATCTAACACAGCAAATATCCGTACGATTAAATTTTCACTCTTCAAACTCATTTCGATACTTTGCTGATCAAATTCTGCAAAGGCATTATAAAAACAACGCTGGTCAAATATGCCCAACCGTAAGGCTGTATCATCCATAAAGGCAAATTCCTCTTTCATGCGTTTTTCATATTTTTCATCTTTGGGAAATAAATCTGCTTTTATCCAATTATTGTAATAACATCCTTTGATAATTTCTTTTCCATCATACCTTATTGCCGCCCGTCCCTCATGATCAGGACTTCTGCTATATGATGTCGCATAATACTGAATATGCCCCCGCAGACTTGGGGCTAAATATTCCGTTTCCAGCTTTTTTCTTATACCACTCCAGCTTGACATTCTCTCTTCTCCAAAAATTTATCGATCACTATTTCTCTACAAAAACATTCCTGCAAGATGATGGAAGACCTTCCAAACAATTTATATGACAGGAGTTTTTGTCCTGTAAAATCTCTAAAATACTGTATTTTCAACCGTTTTTTTACAGAAACACATTGGTTACCGTCATTCCCACTCTTCATATAAAGTCTGCTGCCCATTATATAATTTGACTTATAAGTCGTTGGGGAAGAAAACGTTTATAAAAACAGTCGCAGCATCTAACACTTATCCTTATGGTTCTACAAAAAAATCCTTATAAACACTGGATATTTCTTTTAGTTTTTCACTCATTAAAGGACCTAAATATTTAAAAATCCCATCAACTAATTCGTCTCCGGCTCTCCCAACTATTCTTCCACTTAATTTTTTAAGAATAGAAGAGAGTATTCCCTTAAATCCCAATTCCTCTCTTGCACCACATTTAACTAATGCTTCCGTTATTTTCTTTCGTGATTCATTCGGAATCATATCTTCAAATATGGTGATATAAGCTTCCTCTGATAATTTAATCAATTCAGCAGAAAAGGAACCATCCGTAATGTATCCCAATCTTTTAAGTTTCCACCTCAAATGATCTGATAATAATGGATTACTAATTTCAATTGCAATTTTATCATTTTCCTTAAAGAAAATAGGGGTAGACAGTAACTCCCTTAATTCTTTATCCAGCATTTCTTCTGATGAGTTACGCATTTTAGCTTCATATAATAGATTTCTTGCCTTTGCTCTGGTCACTTTCAAATTGGACACGATATCATATAAATCAGGATCTTTCTCTATAATCTTTAAATCTTGCAGCTTCATAAAAAGCAATATATCGAAATCCCTTTTAGACATAGACCCATACGCAGGGTTCATGTAGGCAGTGATTAATTCTTTAAAAACTCTTTTCACTTCCTTGGCATCAACGCCATCAATTCGATCTACAAACATCATATCCCCCCTCTGTCATTTAATATAAAGCCCATTCAAATACATTTCTTAGCAGTTCTATGAAAACAGTTCATCTGCTTCATGCTCAGCAGAATTAAAAACTCTGTAATATTTTCAGAGATATATCTATATGATTTATCCAATTCACCTGATAAACCGGGATTTATCTATACTCCTTCAGCAAATAGTGACTATTACATTACCATTTACTTCTAATATTTTCTTATAGAAGTCTTTCAGCTTTTGAAAGTAATCCATTAGTTCTTCTTTTATTTCATCCGTTTCTTCTTCATAATTCCAAATATCCGGATATATATTTGCTTTTTTGCATTCTTTCATACTGAAATTTTCCATAGCTTTTTCTATATCAAAATGATCAAGAGCAAAAACTATATCTTTAATCCTCGACTTTTCTGTATAAGATATAAACTCTTCCACACCTTCAATAGAAGACACACCTACAACCGCTTCACTAAAAGGGTTATTTTTTATAGGCTCACTGCTGCTTGCTCCCGTAAGCACGAAATGAAGTGCATCCCACATCTTATCTAAATCAAGGAGTATTTCTGCATCCCCATTCTGCTCTTCTGTCTCCTCAAAAGTTTCATTCTCTTCTGAATAGAAAGCTTTAAGCTCCTTTAGATTTTTATCACTTAAATATTTATAATTTGCTATTATTCCCATTTTCACTCCTTTCCACATATTGTGATTCATTTCCTGTTTTCTTTATGATTTTCGATATGATTGTCGATAAATTTTATGGAAGGGTGAACAAGCATACCGCCCCCTCAACATAGAGCAGCCCTATATCTCTTCCCATCCTCCTGCCTGCCCATCATATTTTGCAAACTCACCGGTATCCGTAAACTCAGATGCTGTCAGTCCCACTTCAAAAATACAATCAAAGTCATTTGAAGTTGAAAAATACAATGCCCTGTCTGTCAGGAACGCTTCTCCAAAATCAGCATGTTCAAATCTTTTCCCGTCGCTGTTATTCCCTACCGGTTTATACTGATATTTCAACAAACGGTTTTCCAATGCTGACTGCTGCTCCGGTGTGAATTTTTCCAGATTCTCCTCCTTTTCAAAGAAATCGGGTTGTGCTGACTGCTGTTCTTTCTGTTTTGTTTTAACAGAGAACAACGAAATTGTGTAGCTCATTTATGATCTTCCTCCTTATAAATATTATAAATTTACCTATTATTTCTACAAAAGCCTCCCACCAAAATGATGAAAGGCTTTCATAACAAACCTACCTTTCACGAATATATAAAAACCTTTTAAAATATAATTTAAACGAATAACCACCCGTTCTACAGTGGTTATGATTTATTCCCACTCTTCTTTTTCTACCGTTCACTTCATCCAAAACCGTTCAAAATAAAGGTTTTTTGTTTTTTGTTTGTTGTGTGCTTGGAAATTCGTTCGATTTAAGCTCGTTTTAAATTTTTTTACCCATCCCAGTCCCAGTTTCAACTACTAAATTAATCTATAGTATCAAAATCAAACTCTTTTAAATCTTTATTGATTGTTTTGCCTTTATAATATCTATCAAAATTATATATAGTCTTTATGTTGTTTTCTTCTTGATATTCATAAAAGTAATCTTTATTTGCTTGCTTTTTTATGACTTGATTTTCAAAAATTATCCACTTCCCAAGAGTTTGATCTGTAGCTTCTTTGACACTACGCTCATACTCTGTTATATCTAAATCCTCACTAAATTTTCTACTTACAATATTAATAACTGCGTATTTTCCATAACGCAATGCATTTCCATATTTATCCATGCCATAATTTTCTTCTTGTTTTTCTATCTCTAATAAGTATTGATAGCAATAATATCCATAAACATATTTCTTGTAATCTTTTTCATTTTTAAAATATTGTTTAAAATTATTTTCTCTAAATAATACTATATCACTACTTTGTCTAGCTCTTTTTGCATCCCCACTTATACTAACAGCAATTCTCATAAAATTTGAAAGATCAATTATTTGTTTTTTCTCAATATAGTTCTTATTTATTCCTTCATAAAATTCCCCTTGTTTTCTATTTAAGAATAAACCAAAATCACGATAAATATTTTGTTGATAATTTACCAATATCGCTTCATTTGATCTGCGATCCATTTTACTTACCACAGACTGTTCATTTGTCGCATGTGATAAATTTTCGATTAATTTTAATTTTTTTTGTTTGATATCTTCAGCATTCTCATTGTTTTGATCGTCGGCAATAAACGTAATTATTTTTACCAACACTTCTTTTTCATTAAATATACTGTAATTATCATTAAAAATACATTCTTCATATAAAGATGATAACGTAAAAGCTGTTTGTCCCCCATTTATAATTTGTGGATTCGTTATAATAAGTTGTGCTCGATCTTTTTTAGCAACCTGAGAATTTATCTGTGTATCATCTGATAGAATTGTTATTCCATTATTAAATAAAGCAAATTCGTTAGTCGACTTGTTTTTTATTGTGTTAGCAATCTGTGGATTAACTTGGTTATTTTTTAAACCTAAAAAGCATCTCGGGTTATATTTTAAGACAGAATTTTTATATTAAACTAAATATTAATAATATGAGATTGTATTACTCTGTTGTTTTTAGTCTTTTATTAATTTTTTTTAGGATTTCTATTGTTTCCGAATTTCCGCAAGGTATTGAAAACATATTTTTTACTACGCTCTCAAATTCGTCTTTATTGAATCGTGGAGATGTAAATTGTTCATTTAATTTGTCTAAAACATAGTTCCAAAAATCAGGTGATTTGAGTAAATCTCGTAGAGTATTTAATTCATCTGAATATTTGCAGAAAGACTCATAAAACGGGTTGAACATCCACCATAAAATCTGTTTGGGAGAGTAAGTCTTAAATAAACCGCTTTTATAATCACTTCTCCAAAAACAACTTCTAGTCCCATTTAAATCAGAGAATAAGCATTCATAAAAATCGTTAACATTGTCTTCTAGCTTACATTCATTGAAACTAAGTGCTGTTCTATAGATGTATTCGTTCATAGCATCAAGTTCATTTATGCTAAAGATAGTATCTGCGAAATAGTTTAGTCCAAAAATAAGTTCCAGTGCTAATTTTTTGTAACTACCATTTGAATCCGAGAGTATGGCAGACTTTCCATGTGCTATGGTGTTTCGAATTATACCATTAAAGTAATACTTGAAATATGCTTCTACCTCAAAAAATGAATTTACATTTTTTCTTTTTAGGATTTCAATTTTGTCTCTCAATACCGCAGTAGGATGAAGATTAATGTCCGTAAATAACTCAAACACCATAGATCTGAGTAAATCATCAAACATTCCTTCTATTTGTATTGGGATAGCATTAACAAACATCTCATACTTTTCATCGAGAAATAATTCGATACAGCTTTCAACAATTTCTTTACGAGGAGCAAGAGCAACAGATTCCGAAAAAACTTCCCGTATATTATTCACAGCTTCTTCAGAATGTTGTTTTAGCCAATCAATATACTTACTTGTATCAGCTTTTGTTCCCTTCAGATTTTCAGGATTTAACGGGTGCCCACTAAGTTGTTCTTTATATGTCTCCACCCCTCCCTGAGAGGACAATCCATTTTCTCTTATTTTTTTCAAGAATGGTATAAAAATAATTTTATCAAATATTAAATCATTTGAACTTATGGTCGAATCAGAATCTGCCAAATAAGCTATCTGTTCTATAACTCTTTTATATTGGTCAAAATAATCACCAATTTTTATTCCCATTGTATCATCTTCTGAATATTTCACAAAACGGAGTGCTAATGTTTTCAATGCCAAATCGATAGATTCGTCAGTGTTATTCTCACAAAAAGATGTTCGGACTACCTTAAGCTGTTTCTCAAAAAATTTTAATAATTCAAATTCTGTCTCACATCTTTTGAGGCTGATACCTATTTCATCGAGTTCATCCATATGTGATTTTATATTAAATTCAATTTTTTTCCCTTGGTGATTGTTTTCTGCAATTACCTTTTCTCTTCGTTGCTCAAATTCCCGTTTTGTCTTTTCAAGATCATTTTTTCGTTGTGTTATCTTAGATGATAGATTTTTGATATCTTTACTAAAAATACTTTCATACTGATTCCTGACTTGATCCAAAATTGTTCTCGGCAATTGGAGAATACCCGCATTAACGCAAATCTCAGAGTAGTAGTTTTCGTCAGTGGTTGGTTCCGGTCTGTCATTATACGGATAATGGTGCATTTGCTTCACAGCAAGCTTAACAATATCAGTATTTGCTGATTCAATAATGTTAACAGTTTTGTCAAAAATATGTTTTCCGACATCTTTAAGCTTTAAAAAATTAAAAACATCATTATCCCTTTGCTTATTATATTGGTGGACAAATCTTATTATTTCTTGTACTGTGCACGACAAAGTTGGCTCAAGTTGATAAAGCCATTTAAAATAGTCTTTGAAACAACTGCTATTGTATCCGTGCTCATCTTCGATGATAAGTCGAATGAGCAGTACTTTCATTTCTGAGATTATGTTAGACGAGTGCGAGTTATAACAATCTTCAAAAAGATAACATAGTAATGTATGATTTTTAAATCTATCTAATGAGGGATATGTGCCCAATATATTCGATAGAAAGACGTTTAAATCTTCCGTTAAAAGCAGAGAATTATTTGAGTTTTCCTTACACAGTATTGTCCTTATTGCAAAATATGACGCTATTCGTGTATCGCTAGGATAGCTAGTACAATAAACATATTTTTTTAGGGCTGGTAAGTCCTTTTCCGTCACGCTATTGCAAATAGCGCACACAAATACTTCAAAAGTAAAATATGAAACCTTGCCATTCGAAAGAACAATATCCAAATGTTGGAATGCCTCTTTTATCTGAAATTCTGCAATTAAATTTAATATAAGATTTATATTTTTGGCAGGTAACTTATTTTCGTTTATTACTGACTCAACAATCGTGTATAGTTCAGAAAGTAATAAATTTGATGCCTCAGACTTATTGTTTCGTAAACATTCAATTAATTCAGTTGTATGCTCGTGCAATTGATTGATGGAGTTAATTGCATCGATTGGATTCATATTGATACACCTCCTTTTATCTCCATAGACCTCATGAATTGATCATGATAGAATTCGTTCGTTCGTACTGTAGGTGAGTAAATAATCTGCAATTGAGACAGCTCGAGAAATTCTGATTTACCACTCACTGTTTCCACAAAAGCCTCCCACCAAAATGATGGAAGGCTTTCTAAACAATTCGCCTAAATTCAACAACTCCCTTTTGAACCAACTATTTCAGCTTTTTAGTATCAAAATAGTATCACTAAGGCAGTTTTCACGCTTTCAAATCGCTAAAACCCAGCATTTTCAACAGTTCTATATCAGAAACATATTTGCTACTGTTATTCCCACTCTTCATATAAATACTATTACCAATTATAAAATGGGGATTTACAATACTTTTATTTATACCAATTATATATTTTCACTGTTTTTATATATGCTTTTTGAGCAAAATACTTCAAAAGTACTTCAGATGTAAAATTTTTGAAATCACATTTGGTACTAATGCTATAATCGTTATCAAGATATCTAATCAATCTGTAGATTTCCTTTAATATTTTTCAATCCAGCTATGTTCATACTCTCTTCTCATATTTTATACTGTATGAATACCTAATGTTTTTAATAACGTATATCCCCATAAACCACTTCTTTCATTGGCTTAAACGTATCTAAAATATCATTGCTTGGTTCTATTGTATCATAAAAGCTTGTATAGTACTTTTCATCACTATGCTTAGTGTAAAAATTTCCTATTTCCCAAGAGCACCATTGTCGAATACTATGATTACCACGAATTCTCAACTCGCTATTGATTGTCCGTAAAAATAGAAGCTGATCACTTCTGTTTAATTCATCTTCTAATATTTTTTTGGTAATTGAACTATTGCTATTAACCCCATTCCACATCCAATTAACATATAAAAATCCTGATCTCAACCAAAAATAATAAAATAGAGCCTGAGTTAGTCCTTTGTCATAATATGCATAAGATAAAAAGGTTTGATTTCTACCCAAGCGAACACGTACAATATCTGTAATATCAATAAAGTTTGTCTCTATAACTTCTTCCTGATATTCCGCAATTGCTTTTAGTAAATATCTAAAAAATGTTTTAAATGAGTTCCCATTATATGATAATTTTTGGTTTTTCCCTTCCATTTCTTTTTCTATAGCATATGAGATTATTTGTACAAATTTTTTGTTCTCGATGTCTCTCACATTATCATCAAATAGTTTTTTATATTCTAACTGTAAATCTTTATATTCTCCATTATTTATAATATCTTCAAATCCTCTTATTAAACGTGCCGAATCATAGTACATATTTTTTACAGATGAGTAATCTATAAAGCGTATTACTTCATCACCACTTTCTATAATATTTCCGCTTTCCAAAAAAAGGTCATATCTTGTTAACGAGCTAAATCCCATAATATCTCCTTTTTATTTTATAATAAAATACCATCCTAGAATTTCTAAAATGCATTAATAAATTTATTTAGCATTTCCAAATCAACCCAAATGTAAAATTCTATATATTAAAATATTTTACTATATGTATATCTAATATTGATTTTACTCTAGTTTTTCATATACATTATCTGTATAGTGATATGCTCCACTTTTACCGGCATTTTTATATATAGCATAACTATTAGGCCAATTTTCTAGTGCATACTGCATTATTCGTTTTCCATAAGGAATGAATATTGTCAATTGCTCCTCTAATGACGATGGGCATAAACTATCTTTGGATTTGCTTCCATTTAAATTCACAGCTATTATCGGTAAATCCAGTTTTATTGCTGTTTCTATTTCCCACTTAACAAATTTTCTTAGATAGCGTGTATTTTCTCCTATTAGTAAAACAAAAACCTTAGAGTTCTCCATCCTAATCCTCAATTGCTTTTTAATAGATTCTTCCCGGCTAGAATCTCTCGCTGTATTGATATCATGAGCATCATAGAAATTAAATGCTGATCCATCAGTTTGTTTCCACGCTTTCATTAACCAGTAATATTTGATATCATTGTCTCCATCAAATGCGACATAAGTTTTGTTTCTGTATGACATTATTTTTCCAACTCCTTTAATTTAAAAATATTTATTTTATTAATTTTTTTCTCATCAATAATAATTGACAATTTTGCTGGATACTTAAATTTTATTTTGCTTATTTTAAATGTCCAAATCATTATATTCAATAATTCATTATCATCAATATCCTCAAATCCGCCCTTGAACCTAGTTATTCCTGAACCAAATATAGGCACTGAAACAGGGCGTTGTGCGTAAATTCTATTTATTTCATTCCAAAAACACACTAAAAACTGGAGGTAATCATGTATTGTTAAATATGCCTTATTATCTTTATCAAATTTTGAAAATGCTACCAATACATATTCATCAATTAATATAGAACTGCCTAATGTATATTTTATTGCCTTACCATTTCTTTCTAAATTTGATTCCTCAATATGTTCTTTTAAGTAACGATCTTCTTTAATGGTGTTATCTAAAATATTTATGTCTTCACAATAATTTTTAATATATTGCCCATTCAAGGATCTCTCTGCAATAATTACATTATCAACCTTTGTATCAAAATACTCATTGAATGGAATTACTTTTAATCCTTCCTGCTTAAATAAATCTCCTGATAGAACATGAACATCTGAACCATCTATATTTAATTTAACTTTTGTCCTCTTGTTCGCATGTATCCAAATAAAAATATATACTAATACAAGAACACTTAAAAATACAAAACCCGTGCAAATTTTACATTCTTTTGGGATTTCAACAAAGATAAAAAACAATGAAAACACCGTAGAAATTGCAGTTATTACTTTATAATAAAATTCTCTCACAATTTTATCAAAAAAATGCACTTTTGTAGCCATTGCATGTCACTCCCTTCTCTAAAAATTATATTTATAAATTTACTAATATTCTAGAAGAAAATTTGTTAAATTTAACCAATGTATAAGATGTCATCATTGTTCTTGTACTTATGAATATTCCACTTTATTATTAAAATGGATATTATAAATTTAGTTTATCGCTGTAAATACAATATTTTTTCAAAACCATTGTAGCGATGATGTCTAACTATACTTCTTAAAATTCTCAGCCTGCTCCAATACCTCTTTATAGACATCATCTAATGTGACCGGTGGATATCCAAATTCGTCAAGCAGCAAAATCAAATCAACTTGTAAGTTTGCTTTGATATCTTCACGTGTCGACCAATCTGTATAGCGTGACTTATCATCCACTATCTTCTTTATCCTTTTAGAAAGCTCAATCATTTTTTTATCAGGATATTCAAATTCAAATTTTTTTGAGACTGCTTTTAAGATATCATAAAAAGCTTTTTCTTCATAATCGATTCCCATTTTTTTGAATGAATCTTTTTCTTGTTTAAGCGCTTCTAATAGCTGTGCCAGTTTTTCCGCCACATCATCAAGAACTTCATTTGCATAAGCTTCATCACGTCTACGATTGTTATACTCATCTACCACACGCTTAAGTCTTTCTGCAAATTCAACTCCCATAATCTTATTGACTTTCTTAAATTCATCAATCGCCTGTGAAAGTAATCTTTGCAATATCTTTATTTTCGTATTAGGTAGCTGTATCGCATTGATTTTGTCCATGTACTCATTACTAAAAATATCCTCAGAAATATGTTTTCCCGCTTCAAACAATTCTTCAATGCCATCTGATTGAATAGCCCCTTCCAACATCTCTCTAACTCGAGCATTCATCTGTAATAAATCAGGAGCCTCCCCTTTTGTAAGTTTAAATAAAACCGAACGAACAGCACAGTAAAAATGAATATAATTTTTTTCTCTATCTGTAATTTTTTCGCTGGAACTACATAGATTGAATGCTTGCTTCATTCGCTTGACAGCGGCCATAAATCTGGTTTCAAGTTCTTCCGATAACTGTACAAACTCAACAGCCTTGTTCAAGCATTCCAGCTGTTCCTTAGGAGTCCCTTCAAAGAAATCCCCGCTATCAAACTTATAGAAAATTTGTGAAAGCACTTCCAATTGATCTTTGACTATGATTACAGACTGATCAACCCCTTCAAATTCCTCACTTTCAAAATTTGTATATTTCTTAAGAGCAAAATTCATGTTTTTCTTGATTCCAATATAATCTACAATCAACCCTTTATCTTTTCCTTCGCAAACTCTATTTACTCGTGAGATCGTTTGAATAAGCGTATGTTGTTGAATAGGTTTATCAATATATATTGTATCAAGTTCCGGAACATCAAAGCCAGTCAACCACATGTCCACAACGATTGCAATCTTAAAGTTTGATTTCGGATTTTTAAATTGGCGGTCTAATTCTTTCCTATCTTCTTTTGTTCCAAGCATTTCAAAGAGTTCTTTTTCATCATCTTTATTTCGAGTCATTACCATTTTAATTTTCTCTATTGGTTTTAACTCTTTTTTATCTTTTTCACTTAATATAACTCCATCCTCAGATAGTTGTTTTTCTGCCCACTTTGGTCTTAATTCGACTATGATCTTATATAGATCGTATGCAATGTAGCGATTTGAACAAACAAACATTGCTTTTCCTGCTACCGTTGCACCTTCTTCCACACGAGTCTCATAGTGTTTAATAAAATCCTCTGCAACTGCTCGAAGCCTGTCCATATCTCCTATAATGACTTCCATATTAGCAATGCTTTTCTTGCTCTCTTCGACCTGATATTCGCTTGCTCCCTCTCGCACGCAAGAGTCATAATACGCTTCGATCTCCCTAACTTTTTCTTGGTTAAGCGTGACTTTTGCGGCACGACCATCATACACAAGATTAACCGTAATGCCATCTCGGACAGCTTCTGTCATGGTATATGCATCTACAACATTACCGAAGACTTCAATCGTTCCGTCAATTGGTGTTCCTGTAAAACCAACATAGGTAGCATTGGGCAAAGAATCATGTAAATACTTGGCAAATCCATAAGTTCGTTCTACGCCCGTATCCGTAATTTTAATTTTCTGGTCAAGATTGACTTGGCTTCGATGTGCCTCATCCGAAATACAAATCACATTCGATCTATCTGTTAGTAACTGTAAGTCCTCTGTAAATTTCTGAATAGTTGTTAGATATACACCTCCACTTTCTCTTCCTTGCAGTTCATTTCGCAGACTTTCCCGCGAATCAATACTAACTATGTTTTCATCTCCGATAAATTTTTTTGAGGAAACAAATTGCTTTGAGAGTTGATCATCCAAATCTGTTCGGTCTGTAATAATTAGAATTGTAGGCGATTGAAAATAAATACTTTTCATCAACAAACGTGTTAAAAACAGCATGGTATAGCTTTTCCCACAACCGGTAGCCCCAAAGTAGGTTCCACCTTTTCCGTCACCATGGGGTCTCATTTGTTTCTTAATATTCTCAAATAATTTCGTTGCTGCAAAAAACTGAGGGTATCTACAAACAATTTTCAAATCTTTGTCGGAGTCATCCGGAAAATATATAAAATCTTTGATAACCGCTAACAGACGTTCTTTGGCAAAAAGCCCTTTTATCATGGTAATCAAAGAATTGATCCCATCCAGTTCTTTATCCTCTGAATTAATCTTTCTCCATGCATAGAAAAAACCATACGGACTAAACAACGAACCATACTTACTGTTTGCGCCATCGCTTATTACAATAAAAGCATTGTATTTAAAAAGCTCCGGAATATCTCTACGATATCTGACAGTAAGTTGCTTGTATGCATCCATTATTGTGGTATTCTCTTTTACCGCACTCTTAAATTCTAATACAACAATTGGGATGCCATTCACAAACACAACCCCATCCGGGATACGAATTTGGTTATTCATTCCCTCTATTTCATATTGATTTATAATTTTAAATATGTTGTTTTTTACATTCGAGAAATCAATAAGTTCAATGTAGATATCTTTTTGACTTCTGTCTTCACGAGTAAGAATAAATCCATCGCTAAGGAGTTTATAAAATGCCTTATTTGCTTCATAAATTGTTCCTGAAATATTACGAAGCATAGAAATAACACGATTCACTTCATCAAGTGTTATCCCTTCTGTCGAATAACGATGAAAAAGATAATTTCTCAAATCATCTATTAGTAAAACTTCAGTTCGTTCTCTATGAATTTGTTGTCCATTTACATAATCATACTCTTCATCTTTGAACAGCTCCATTATGGACAATTCTAATGAGTGTTCATTAAAGTTAACCATGATTTTCGACTCCTTTTTTAGATTTGTATCTCGGTTCACCTACTATTATTTTATATCGACATTTTTCTCAAAAACAATCTGCACTTTGGATTCACATAAATGATAATTTAGAAGCTTAGTCAGATAGTTTGGCGAGTAAAATATCCTGAAGATTGGTGAGATGTTCAATTTCAGTTCTATTTTCTCGAATTGTTATAAACATATTGTCAATGACAATATTAAGTTCAGGTAAATCGTCTTCGCAAGGAACATAAACGGGTAAATTCCTCAAATTTTCCTGATTGATTTTAAGTTGAACAGCCCCTGTAACCGCGTTGCGAACAACGGTGTTCTTCAAAATCAGATATGCCATTTCGGTGGAATAGCCATTTTCACCTTGAAAAATATGTGCGTGGTTGTTTACCCAAAACTTGCCCCAAACATATTGCATTGTTGGATAACCATTTTCATCCATTACTGTGCCATCTTCGCTTATAAGACCGTAAATACCATCAAATATATAGTCATCAACATAGTCCATAAGAGATGCCGCACCATAATAAGGATAAATTCGTTCCATACCACTACGGTCAAGGCTCGACATTGGTTTTCGCATGCTGTCAAACAAGTTGATAAGGCTATCTATGGTTGTTTCAACACCATTAGTGTTGATTTTATCCTGAAGAACCGCTTGTGCAGTTGCTTCTAAATTATCATTTATTTTCTGCTTTAGGGCAATTCTGTCTGTAATTGTTTTATATGCTTTTACGATATTTCTCTGTTTATCAATATCAGGCACAGGAAGTTCAACCATACACATTTCATTCCAGTCAAATATCTCTCTGACGCTGCCATGTGACTTATATCGTGCATATCTATCAAATTCCGGTCTGCTAAACCACAACATCAAATATTCGGGGTCAAGTTCATTTTCTTTGATTACTCGGAACACTGTATAAGAACTGGAGATAATGCAATCATCGCCATCTAAAAATGCGATAGAAATCTTCTCTCCGTTTCTTGAAGTAACCGGACCATATGCAAATTGAACGGTACGAATGATTTTATAATTGGATAAGTCTGCTCCTACGATATTTGCAATGGATGGAATGAATTTTTTGGCAATACTTACTCCCAACAGGTTATCAATCGCCAAACCTTTATTCCTCTCATCAACAATTTCAATATAATCGCCTAATGTTCTGTAATTTTCATTCATTCGTTATACCTCATCCTATATATTTTCGATGAGCAATTTTTACATTGCTTTGTTTTACCATTGCATACTGCAAGGTCGTATCTATTCTTCTATGCCCTAAGAGTTGTTGTAATTGCTCTATGGGCATTCCTTTATCTATTGCCATTGTTGCAAGGGTTCTTCTGAATTTATGTGGATGAACTTTGTTCAGTCCCAACCGCTTGCCAAGCTGTCGCAATCTTACTTCAATTCCTCCGATATTCATACGATTATGCGGAGATTGTAGGGACACAAACAGTGCCGGATTATCATCTGCTCTGTTGTCTAAATAATTTTGCAAATGTATCTTTGTCCTTGCGTCAAAGTAAACAATTCTTTCCTTTTCGCCTTTGCCGAACACAACACATTCCCGTTCATTAAAGTCTATGTCATTTCTGTTGAGCAGCACCATTTCTCCGACACGCATACCCGTTGAAGCCAGCATATCAATCATTGCTAAATCTCGAAGTTCTGTACAGTTATCTCTCATAAGTTCTAATGCTTCATCCGAGTAGGTTTCTTTAATATTCATACCGGTTTTGACTTTGTGTATTCGCCTGACCGGACTTTTCAAAATATAGTCCTCATCCTCAAGCCACGAAAAGAAGCTGGAAAGTATTCTCCTGATATTGTCAATCGTTACCTTGCTCGATTTCTTTTCTGTTTGATACTCCGTTAGATAACATCGGATATCATCGGTCACGATATACTTAATGCCTTTTCCTATGCTATTTAACATTGCCTGTATCGTCGAGTCATAGTATTTTAAGGTTTTCTCGGAACATCCCTCAATTCTCTTTGCCGAAAGAAAGGATTCTACTAAGTTCTGCTCCGAGATTTCCTTTTCATTTTCAATTTTTGTTACCTCATAATCAAAAAGTGTGTGTTGCAACACCTCTTGTAAGCGTTCTGTCTGCGCGTTATTCAGGAAAGGTAACATAACCTGAACAATGTCTGTAATTAAATTTTGTTTCATTAGTCAATTCTCCTTTTATTTAACTTAGAGAACGACTACGGAGTGGGCAGTCCCCCGATTTAACTCTTGCCACCCACAAGAGTTATGGGATATGTTAAATGATAATTTAACTGAGCAATGTATTGTTGACTATAGCATCATGTTAGGTGATTACACTACAGAAAGTAGTGAATTACCTGATGGCTGGTCAATTGGCTCTATAGGTTCGTACTGTGATGTAAAATCAGGATATGCATTTAAAAGCGAGTGGTGGACTGATGTCGGTCACAAAGTTATCAAAATTGCAAATATTATTAATAATTCGATAGACTTAGATTCGTGTGATCATGTTGCGCCTGAAAATGCTGAAAAGGCATCTAATTTTTACGTTAAGCCGGGTGATATTCTAATCGCAATGACAGGAGCCACAACAGGAAAAATTGGAGTTGTTCCATATTGTGATGAATTAATTGTAGTTAATCAACGTGTTGGTCGTTTCTTCCTTGGAGATAAACCTTTAGAAAAAGCACCATTTTTATTTTCTACATTGCTATATGGTCGTGTTTCTCGCCATTTACAACCAGATGGAACTGCTGGAAGTGCTCAGGATAACTTGAGTGCTGATAATATTAAAGATGTTGCTATAGTAGTGCCAGATACAAAGGTAATCGAGAGCTTCAATAGTACCCATCAAAATCACTTAAAATCTATAATGTTAAACAACGCTGAAATAAGAACACTAAGCAAACTTCAGGATATTATGCTAGCTCAAATATCAGGTCGCTAAATTATCATTTATCTTCTTTCTTAGTTCAATTCTATCTGATATTATCTTATAGCTTTGAACTACTCTCTCCTGAACCTCGTAAGAAGGTATAGGCAATTCCACCTTACATAACTCATCCCAATCCATAACTTCACGCACACTACCATGCGATTTGAAGCGAGCATATCTATCAAACTCAGGTCTACTAAACCATAGCATTAAATATTCCGGCATCAGCTCCTTCTCATTTATAACCTCAAAGACTGTATATACATTGCTTACAAGACCTTCTTCGTGCTCAGTTAGTAATGCAATACCTATCTTGTCTCCACGACGTGAAGTATCTGGAATATAGGTAAACTGTCCCTTTTTTACAAGCTTATATTTTGTGAAATCTGTTCCAACAGTGTTAGCGATAGAAGGAATGAATGTCTTTTGGACTGACACCCCTAATAAATTATCTTCTTTCCCTTCCGTGTTGCGAACATCAATCTGCCTGATATAGCGTCCCAATTCTCTATAGCTCAATTTCATATCCCAGCTCCTTAAATACAGAGAGTAAATCTTTTTTTGATTGTTCTTCTTGAATAAGCAACTCTCTTAATTCAACCTGTAAAGTTTTCATTTTGGTATCGAAATCTATGTTTTCATCTCGGTTTATAAACTCAATATATCTGCTCGGAACCAAAGTGAACCCTTTTTCTTCAATTTCTTCAAAGGAAGCAGAATAACAAAATTCAGGGATATTTTGATACATTTCCTCATACCCCTCCAACTGCCAATAGTGATAGACTTCCGTAACTTTTTTCCTATCATCATCTGTAAGTTCAACGTACTTCTTCTCATATGGGCTCCCCATTTGCCTAAGATCCATAAACAGAACCTCTCTCTCTCGGTTCCTATAATGTTTTATCTCACCATTCTTTTCAGATATATGGGCTTTTTTGTTTTTATTTAGAATCCACAATGTAACACTAATATCTGTGGTATAAAAAAGGTTTCTTGGCAAAATTATGATAGCTTCAACAAGATTATTTTCTAACAGTTGCTTCCTAATCTTTAGCTCTACACCATCGTCCGATAATGCTCCATTGGCTAATAAGAATCCTGCTGTACCATTTTGAGATAATTTTGAGACGATATTCAAAATCCAACCATAATTCGCATTACTTGTCGGCGGGACTTCATATCCATTCCATCTCGGGTCATCAATTAATTCGTTATCTGCTCTCCACTGTTTTTGATTGAACGGCGGATTAGCCATAATATAATCCGCTTTAAGATCTTTATGCTGGTCATTAGTAAATGTATTAGCAGCCATCTCACCAAGATTCGCAGAAATCCCTCGAATGGCCAGATTCATTTTTGCAAGTTTGAAGGTCGTGTTTGTATATTCTTGCCCGTAGATTGATACTTTCTTTTTATTTCCACTATGAGCTTCAACGAACTTAATCGACTGAACAAACATACCCCCGGAGCCACAACAAGGGTCATACAAAATACCATCATATGGTTCAAGCATTTCGGCAATCAAATTAACAATACACTTCGGCGTATAGAATTCACCCTTACCTTTTCCTTCTGCTAGGGCAAACTTACTAAGAAAATACTCATAAACTCTTCCGATAATGTCATTTTCTTTGTCGCTTGTATTTATTTTATTGATCTCGTCAAGTAACGAAGCGAGTTTTGCTGTATCAATATGCAATCTTGAATAATAGTTATCAGGTAACGCCCCTTTTAAAGCAGGATTTGTTTTTTCTATCGTATAAAGTGCGGTGTCAATTTTTAACGCAATATCATCCTGCTTAGAATTCTCTATAATGTATGACCATCTGCTTTCTTCAGGCAAATAGAAAACATTCTCTTGTGTGTAGAAAGGTTTCATATCTGCAAATTTTTCACCATGCATTGCTATAATTCTCTTTCTACATTCCTCAAATTTATCACTGGCAAATTTGAGAAAAAACAAACTCAAAACAACATGTTTATATTCTGCCGATTCAACAGATCCACGTAATTTATCCGCACTTTTCCATAGTGCTTCTTCCATTGATACTTCTTTTTTTTCTTTCTTCGCCAACCTCGTCACTCACCTTTCATCATTTATCTTCTTCAAATTCCATAATATCATCTAAGCTACAATCCAATACCTTGCAGATCTTGCCAAGGACTTCCACAGTAACATTCTCATTTTTATTCAGTTTATTGATGGTGTATGTACTAACTTCTGCAAGCTTTGCTAAATCTTTTTTCTTCATATTTTTATCTAATAAAATATGCCATAGTCGTTTATAATTAGCTTTCATAATGAACACCCCCTTCACGAATATATCCCCCCTTTAAGACATAATTTAAACGAATAACCACCCGTTCTACGGGTGGTTATGATTTATTCCCACTCAATCGTGCTCGGCGGCTTGGACGTGATGTCGTAGACCACTCTGTTCACACCTTTTACTTCGTTACAGATTCTTCTGCTCATTTCGTCAAGGACTTCCCAGGGGAAACGGAAGTAGTCGGCGGTCATGCCGTCGGAGCTTGTGACAGCTCTGATACCTACGGTGTAATCGTATGTTCTTTCATCACCCATGACGCCTACACTGCGGATTGCGGCGGGAAGTACGGCAAAGGACTGCCAGATTTCGTTATAGAGTCCTCTTTCTTTGATGACTTCTCTGACGATGGCATCTGCTTTACGGAGGATTTCCAATCTTTCCGGAGTAATTTCACCGATGATACGGATTGCCAATCCCGGTCCGGGAAAGGGCTGACGGTTGATAACGTCTTCGGGGAGTCCCAGTTCACGTCCCAGCTGGCGGACTTCGTCTTTGAAAAGTTCGCGGAGCGGTTCGATAAGTTCAAATTTCATATCTTTCGGAAGACCGCCTACATTGTGATGGGATTTGATGGTCGCCGCCGTGGCAGTGCCGCTTTCCACCACATCGGGATAAAGCGTGCCCTGGACAAGGAATTTCACATCTTCCAACTTGTTGGCTTCTTCCTGGAAGACATGAATAAATTCAGCGCCGATGGTCTTGCGTTTCTTTTCAGGCTCTGTCACGCCTTTCAGAAGAGAAAGGAAATGCTGAGACGCATCTTTATGAATCAGTTTGATATTGAATTTGTTCGTAAATGTATCCACCACCTGTTCCGCTTCACCCTGCCGGAGGAATCCGTGATCTACAAATACACAGGTCAGTTTGTTCCCAACCGCTTTATGGACAAGGACAGCGGCAACAGAAGAGTCCACACCGCCGGAAAGAGCGCAGAGGACATTATGGTCGCCTACTTGCTGCCGGATATTGGCAACAGCGATGTCGATATAATTTTCCATAGACCAGCCGCCTTCACATTCGCAAATGTGGAAAAGGAAATTCTTCAGCATCTGTGTACCTTCAGTGGTATGGACGACTTCCGGATGGAACTGGACGGCATAGAACCGCCTTGCTTCATCAGCCATCGCCGCGGTGGGCGTCAGTTCCGTATGTCCGATCAGGCCAAAACCGGCAGGCATATCAGTGACCGCATCGCCGTGGCTCATCCATACAGCAGTCTTTTCTGAAATGTTTTCAAAAAGCGGACAGCTTCCGTTCTTGTAAAATTCCGTATGGCCGTATTCATGTTTTTCCGGACTCGCAACCGTGCCGCCAAGGTCTTTTGCCATAAGCTGCATACCGTAGCAGATTCCCAGAATCGGTACGCCTGCCTTGAATACGCCTTCATCCAGCTGCGGGGCATTTTCCATATTTACACTGGCAGGGCCGCCGGAAAAGATAATGCCTTTCGGGTTGTGGGAAAGGATTTCTTCCGCCGGCTTATTATACGGCAGAATTTCACAATATACGCCGCATTCGCGTACTCTTCTGGCAATCAGCTGCGCATACTGCCCGCCAAAGTCGATGATGATAACAGTCTCCTGGTGTTTCATTCCATTCCTCCTGTCGGAATTGATTCAAAATCTATGTGGCAAATTCCAAATTATTCGCCATATTATACCACAAAAAGCGCTCTCCTTTACAGTATTTCCTGTAAAAATAGCGGATGTCCCCGCCATCAAAAAAGCCGTCATACCCATTTCGTGTATACGGCTTTCGTTTTTATTCGGCCTCCAGGAGAGGCAGTTCCTCAAGAAATACGATATCGTCACGCTTCGCTGCATCGCCTTCGGCAAGAATGGCAGCCTGGCAGCAGACTTGGGCGCCCGCTTTTTCCGCCAGTTCTTTCAAGGCTTTCATAGAGCCACCGGTACTGATGACATCGTCCACAAGGAGGACTTTCTTCCCGCGGATCAGCGCCACATCAGAGGCAGACAGGTACAGCTTCTGTTTTCCCATCGTAGTAATAGACTCGTCTTCTACACAGATAGGATCATCCATATACGCCTTGACCGACTTTCTCGCCACCAGGTACGTCTTCTGCCCCAGATTTCTTGCCAGTTCGGCAGCAAGAGGAATCCCTTTTGTCTCCGCCGTCATGACGTATTCGCAATCTTTCGGCACTTTCGCCGCCAAATCGCGGGCCGTGTTTTCCACAATTTCCACATCGCCCAAAATGACAAATCCCGCAATCGCTACCTTGTCTGAAATATTCAGTACAGGAAGATGTCTCGTGCAGCCTGATACATGAAGTTCGTAATATCTCTTAGCCATAGTACTCCTTTCGAAAAAAAATACATCCTCCGCGCAGTCATCGGATTTTGCGGGGAGGATTTATGCTTCCGGAAAATACTCCGTAGTGATTATACTATTTTCATTGGAAAAGAGCCAACTATTACAGGGATCTTATGTTACGTCGCTTTTCGAAATGATTTCCACCACCGGATGGGAGACGATGGAAATTTCGACCTGCTCGGTGATTTCCCCCTCTTCATTCTTCTGTGCATCTTCTTCCCTCTGTACGTTTCCTTTGACTTTCACTGCCGTCAGTTCTGTTTTTTTCTTTTCAAGGGGGACGGTCATCGGCGATTCGGCAGACGTTTCTTCCTTTCTCGATTCGTTTTTCTTTGCATCTGCCGCTGTCTCTTCCATCTCTGCCTTTACCGGCATTTCTATCGATGCGTTCTTTTTTACAGGATTTACTGCAGGTATCATGTCAGGTGATTTTATTTCCACCACTTTATCAGGCTCGGCTCGTTCCAGTTCCGGCATTTCCATGTTCGGCAATTTCACACTTTTCACGGATTTATTATTTTCCTGATTCTTTTCTTCCGTTTCCCTTTGCAGCTTTTCATATTCTTCCTGCCGCGCCGTTTCCGCCGCCTTTATTTTTCTCTCCCAGAGTGCCGTAATTTGTCCCATGTACTTATCACGGCACTCTTCTTTTCCCATTTCTTCCCGAATCAGACGCACCGCTTCACTTTCCACCCGCGCAGCTCCTTCATTCACAGCATGCCAGCCGTCTTCCATGGCAATCCATGCGCCGCCGTCTTCCGTCATGCGGAAATGGGCGGTAAATACAGTCGACACTCCTTTCTCCAACTTGAAGAAATTCACTTTTACAGCCAGGCCGTTTTTAAATAAATCTTCCACACTGATAGAAGTGAGATCCATAAACACGCCTGTATTCCCATCATTATCTATACCGCCGGTATTCAAAATCATCGGAATATTCGTATCTCCATGCAGATAAATCTCTTCCGCCGCCATGCTGCCGGACCACATCAAAAGTGCCATTAGTCCCAAAACAGCTGTCCTTACTTTTCTTCTTTTCATAGCCGCTCTCCGAAAATACAAATCCATTGCATGTTTTTCGTCTTGTGTTTATTTTAACAAATCTACGAGAATGAAAACAACTTTTCTATTTTTTAGTCTTTGAATTGTCAAGTCAATAAAAAAGAGTCCTCCTCAAAAGAAAGACTCTCCTCGCCCGTCATACGCCAAGTTCGTCAAGCAGCTCTTCCGTCGCCTCCAGGGCTTCCCTTATTTCTCCACGCAGATCCGCTTCATCAGTAAGAAAACGGACTTCGGAAAGCACGCTGATAAGGTGTGCCACCTGTGTTGTTCTGCCTATAATAATCTTCTGCGACTCCGAATAATTCTTCCAGTCATTCCCGCTCTCACTTCGGATATCGCGGATATCCTTGATTCCGTCTGTCAGATAATCTGACAAATCAAGAAGGGCATCCTGTGCCTGGCGGGCTTCTCTTCTTACATCCTGCATACGGCAGCACAGCTTCTTTACCTGCTGCTGGAATTTCTGCAGCCGCCCGCTCATTTCTTTCAATGCATCCACATCACCTTCACTTTCGGAAGGAAGCACATCCAGTTCCGGGACCACAGCATACTGGTCTATGACGCCCGCACCAAAACCGATGGCATCCATACCGCCGGACAGATTCATCAGTCCCATCGCTTTGGATGACAGCGCTTCCAGTTCCCTCCAGTTTCTCCGTTCCTTATTAAAATGCTCCAATCCGGTCAGTGTGTCGCAGTCATGAAAATCAATATTTTTAATTTCAGAAAATTCTTTGGTAAATTTTTTCATATCCCCTGCCATGAGAGTGATACGGACACGGTCCAGTTCTCCCAATTCATCTTCCGCACGTACTTTTGCACGGTATATCCTTTTTGCCGCCCGCTTTTTCGCACGCTCAATCTCTTCATTAATGCTTTGCGGATGTCCGCCTTTACCGCTGATCGTATTGGAAATCATGCGCAGTATAAATGCAATAGACATATTGCCTCCCTGTTTATAAAAATAACTACATGCATAAAGTATAGCATACTTATAGAAAAGAATTTATGCAAAACTGTATTTCCCCATAATAAAACTGACCTCCTCAAATCAGTTTTTATCTAACTTTTGGTGGTCAGTTCGTCAGGCAATCTTAATTATCATGCATCACGTTTCAGGAGTTCATCCTGTGCTTTTTTTATCGCGCTGCGGCTCTGTTCATCCACATGTCCCGCGCCATCCATCAGATTCCGGAAAAGAAGCGTAATAAGCTGGGCTACCTGTATCGCTCTTCCGATCTGCATCTTCTGCGCCAAAGTATAAAGTTTCCAGTCACCGCCGGACTGCATCTGGATCCGCTCCAGGCTGTCCACGCCATCAGCAAAGTAATCAGCGAGATCATTCAGCGCGTCCCCTCTTTCACGGGCACACTCGGTAATATCCAGCAGGCGGGAACAAACTTCACGGACAGAATCCTGAAAAGCATGCAGCTTTTTAATCATCTGCAGGCAATATTCCTTATCACCCGCATTGAACTTCCTATTATCAATTTCAATGGGTGCCACATCCGTATATGTTTCCAACACGCCGAATCCGAGAGACATGGGCGTGTACGCCGTAGAGCTGACCGCCGACATATGCTCGATCTTCTCAGCCATTTCCATGACTTCATGAATCCGGTTTCCATCTTCCAGAAAATCTTCAATGCCAATCAGCCCCCGGCAGTCCTCCAGGTTCAAATTGCGGATTTTACCGAGAGACTTGGTAAAACGCCTCATATTGTCATTGGCCGCCGCCACTTTTGCCTTATCCATCTCCCCAAGCTCATACTGCGCCCGTTCCCGAAGCCGGGCAACACGTCTCCTTGATCGGCGCACTGCTTTCTGCAATTCTCCGTTCATATCAGGAATTACGCCATACTTTTCCGCATCGCCTTTTGCCACAGCTTCCAGAATCTGAAATATATACGTGATGGTCATCTGACATCTCCCTCTGCCGTTCTCTGGCAACGATTATTTTTAATATTATACCATGTTTTAAAGGACAAAACCGTCCGCTTATCTATGATTTCGGGCAAAACCCATAATAAAATTTATATATAATATCTTACTTGAGAAGTTTATACACCTTTTTGGAATACCTTTTATTTCATCCCAAGGGTTTATTCCGATACAGCGGGTGCCTTTACCCTTTTTATTATTTAGACAGCACGATAATGAGGCTGGCAGCAAAAAGGAATTACAGCCCAGGATTTGCAGGATACCGCAATTTTACCTGTCACGGAAAAGAACCTCTGATCAGATTCCTTTTTATTTTAATTATTGAATAATGAAAACAAAAAACAGGATACCCATAAAAATATCCTGCCTCATAATTCATGGCGGAGCGGGGGGGATTCGAACCCCCGCACGGGAGACCCGTCTAACGATTTAGCAAACCGTCCTCTTCAGCCACTTGAGTACCGCTCCGCATAACTGACTTATGTAGAATACACTATCATATACTAAATTGTCAAGCTGTTATTACCTTTTACAGCATCGAGGAACGGAGCTCTTCGCCGCTCTTTTCGCTAAGGTATGCCGGCGGTATATCAAACACCGTTTTACATCCTGTCTGTCCTTCTCTGGCCATACGCGCGGCAGCTCTCGCATAAGCTGCCATGACATGCGTGGTAAACTCCGGATTGGAATCCAATTTCAGACTGAATTCAATGATATGCTTATGTTCTTTCTCTTTCCCCGTATTTCCACTGCGGAAAACGAAACCGCCATGCGCCAGCCCCTGATGGTTCCTATCAAATTCTTCTTCCGAAATGAAATGAACCACGGTATGATAGTCGGCGAAATAGTTCGGCATCGTCTTAATTTGTTTTTCCACATATGCCGCGTCAGCGCCATCTTCCAAAACGACGAAACATTCACGGATATGTTTCTCTCTTGTGGTAAGCTCCGGATTTTCCCCGTTCCTTACGGCACGCATGGCGCTTTCCACGGGGCAGGTATACTGCTTGGCGTTCTTCACTCCTTTAATGCGGCGGATGGCATCGGAATGGCCCTGAGAAACGCCTTTCCCCCAGAAAGTGTAATCTTTCCCGTCAGGAAAAATCACATTCCCATAAAGCCGAGAGAGAGAAAAAAGTCCCGGATCCCAGCCGACGGAAATAATGGCAATCTTTCCATTTTCTTTTGCAGACCGATCGACAGCGGCAAAATGGGCGGGCACCTTAGCATGGGTATCAAACGTATCTACCACGTTGAACATTTTCGCATAGAACGGTGTCTGCTGCGGCAGGTCAGTAGCGCTTCCCCCGCAGAGGAGAAGTACGTCAATCTTATCTTTCCATGCTTCTATTTCTGAGACGGAAATGACCGGCACATTTTCAGAAAGAATCTTTACCTGTGAAGGATCCCGTCTTGTAAAGACCGCTGCCAGTTCCATATCCGGATTATCCCGGAGCGCCGTTTCTACACCACGCCCTATATTTCCATACCCTAAAATTCCAATCTTTATATTCATACTGTTTCTCCTTTCATCCTGCTGCGTTTACGTATCTTAAATCATACGCTTAATTTACCACTTTTTATGCATGATGGAAAGTAATGATTTTTCATTTTATATTGAGTTTTTTGAATAAAAAAGACTGCCATGAACAGCAGCTGATTCCGGCAGGAAATATTTATTCTTCCTTTTCTGTTTTTTCAAAACGGTATTTTTGTTCCGCATCAGGATATTTCACCCGATCCACTTCGCTCATGAACATATCCAGCGGTCGGAGATAGTCTTCGTACGTACCGTAAAGCGCTTTATAAACTACATACATTTCCCCCGTTTCCGTATGACGAGGTGCGGCAATGATAAGATAACAATTCCCTTTAAAGTGCCGCCACACTTCTCCTGCCTTCGGCATTTCTCTTTCCATGTTTTCCCCTCTAATGTTCTTTTGTAATTTCATAGCGCTTTCCATCAGTGGTAAGAGTAATCGTCCCCTGCCTGTCCGTCCGATAAACATCTATCCCCCATTTTTCCAACCGCTTCATCGTCTGCCTTGAGGGATGCCCGTAATTATTACCGGCGCCGCAGGAAATAAAAACCGCTTTCGGTGAAACGGCACGGAGAAATTCTTCCGTAGAAGACGTCTTGCTTCCGTGATGTCCCGCTTTGAGGACAACACTCTTTACGTCAGCGCCGCTTTTCAAAATAGATGCTTCCTCTTCCGCTTCCGCATCTCCTGTAAAAAGCATCGTAAAATTACCATATTTCAGCAGCCCCACGATACTTTCATTATTCTGACGCGAATTTTCTCCGCGGGCATTGCTTTTTTCCAAAGGTCCTACAACTGTAAAAGGAACGCCGTCCAGCAATTGTATTTTTTCACCGCCCCGCAGTGTCCTGCGGGGAATTTTCCTTTTATCCAGTATCTTTCGATACGTTTTGTACGTGGAAAGAGAAGTAGGCACCCCATTATCATAAACCTGCCCTATTTCCGCATTGGCAAAAACAGAAAACATACCGCCTATATGGTCACCATGGGGATGCGTAATGATAACGGTATCCACCTTTTCCACGCCATACTTCCTGAGATACTCCGCCATCCGAGGACGATGCTCCACATCTCCCGTATCAATAAGCGCAAACTTTCCATTTCTTTCAATAAGGATGGCGTCTCCCTGTCCGATATCAAGCATGCGGATAATCAGAGGCGCATCGGCTGCTGTTCCACTCCCGCTGCCAAAGACATCAAACCCGCAGCCTGTCCCTGCAAAGACACAAAGGCTGATAAGGAGACAAAGGAAATACTTTATAAAGCGCTTCATCCTTCAATGACCTTTTTACGCGCCAAAGGAATCATGCGGGCCACATCGCCCGCCGTATACCCCACTGGCATCTTTTCGGCAAGCAGGTCTCCCGCCAGTCCGTGAAGGTATACGCCTGCCACAGCAGCCTCTTCAGCAGAAAGTCCCTGTCCGATAAAGGCGGCAATGATGCCGGTCAGAGTATCTCCCATACCGCCTGCAGCCATGCCCGGATTTCCCGTGGAATTCACCCATGCCCTGCCGTCCGGTACGGCAATAACCGTAGGCGCTCCTTTCAGCACAAGCACCACATGGTTTTCCTTAGCATACCGGATCGCTTCATCGATCCTGCCGGCTTCCACATCTTTTGCGGTAAGTCCGGTAAGGAAAGCAAATTCTCCCACGTGGGGCGTCAGAACCACATCAGCAGGGCAGTTTCTCAGATTGATTTTTTGATGGCCGACAGCAAAGAGCGCGTCCGCATCTACAACCATGGTCTTACGGCAGTGCTCCAGCATATCCGCCACAAAGGTCTGCGTTCTTTCGTTCCGCCCCAGACCCGGTCCCAACGCGACAACGTCATACATCCCGGTCTGCTTCACTGCCTTATCTGACATATCCTCGGTAAAGCAAGGGGCATCCCCGCAGGAAGAAACCATCACTTCCGGAATTTTCCCTGCCAGCTGGAAAGCAGCATTCCCTACGGAAACAAGGGCAATCTTTCCTCCGCCACCGTAAAGCGCCCCCTGTGCTGTCAGCAGACCCGCGCCCGCCATCCCTTCTGAACCGGCAAAGATGCCTATAAATCCATTTGTTCCCTTATGGGCGGCAAAACTCCGCACAGGAAGAAATCCATAAATATCTTTTTCTTCCACCAGCTTTACAGGAAAATGTTCCCTGGCGCCGTTTGGGATGCCGATGGGTGAATACAAGACGGTTCCTGTATATCCATTTCCCGGATAAAGGACATGCCCCCGCTTTACGGAGCCTAACGCCACCGTGTAATCGGCATTCACCACCGCCCCCGCCGCACAGCCGCTGTCAGAAAACATACCGCTGGGAACATCCACGGAAACAATAACCGCTTCCGAATCATTCATGGCAGTAATAAGCTCCGCCGTGCTTCCTTTCACATGATGTTTCAGACCTGTGCCGATGAGCGCGTCTACAATAATATCCGCACCTGCCAGATATTCCTTTGCGTCATCCGCGCCTGCAACGGAAATCACGGGAATTCCCATTTTAGCCGCTATATTTTTATACAATAAAGAATTCGCTCCCATATGGGATGCATCCCCCATGACAAGAACCGCCACATCAGCACCTTCGGAAAGAGCGTACCGTGCTGTGACGAATCCGTCACCCCCGTTATTTCCGCTGCCGCAGACGATAACCACCCGCGCGTCTTCCCAGGATATTTTTTCTTTCATAAGCTGCACCACGGAAGCGCCGGCGTTTTCCATAAGCACCGACTCCGGCAGCCCGTATTCCGTCATGGCGCGTTGATCCAAAAGTCTTGATTCCTCAGATGTTGTCAGTATCATGATTTTGCCTCCATCACAACAACAGCAATAGACATACCGTCTTCATGGGAAATGGAAACGGATATATCCGTAATTCCCAATTTCTCCGCCCGCTTTTCAAAATTCCCCTGCAAGTGGAGAACAGGCGCCCCCCACTTTGTCCATGACAGGTACGCATCGCCAAAACCTGAACCGAGTATCCCTATCCCCAGTGCTTTCCCTGCTGCTTCCCGCGCTGCCCAGAGCGCCGCGTAAGAATAAGCCTTATTTTTTCCTTTTGACTCACAGTGCACCCGTTCTTCTTCCGTAAACATTTTTTCAAGGCGGGACGGAAATTTTTCACAAATCCGTTCCCAGCGTGCCGCTTTCACCATATCTACACCGATATACATAGGCTGCTCCTTTTCCTTTGCTCTTTCCATAAACCGATCTGAAGGAAATATGTTTATTCCGACATTTTCTTTATTTTAACGAATAGCCTGCTTTTACACAAACCGACGGCATTATAAAAGATTTCTTGCCACAGAAAGCGAAACATGGTAAAATAACACGGTATGAATGACACAGACGGGAGGTGAAACAATTGCCGCAAATAAAATCCAACATAAAGACCATGAAAACTGACGCAAAGAAGAGAGCTGCTCATGCCGCTGTCCGTTCCCGGATTCATGGTGTTGTCAAGAAAGCTGTAGCTGCTGCCACAACCGACCAGAAGGACATCGCCCTTCGCGAAGCGCAGAGCGTTATCGATACCGCTGCGCGGAAAGGCATTATCCATAAAAATGCTGCCGCTCGTAAAAAATCCCGTCTGAATGCAAGCGTCAATGCTGCCATCGCTGCTGACAGCGCAGCAAAGTAATCACCTGACGGAAAAGGCGAAGACCTGTGTCCTCGTCTTTTTTTATTCCCACTTTTCATGTGCCGGGCAAATACACGCTGCACATAAAATTTCCTGCCTGCAGAAACAGGCATAGGTAGATATCAAATGACCGGATCAGTAAAACTAACCAAAAATATCCGCCCGCATAAGCACAGATAAAAGCGCCATTCCCATCAAATACAGAAACAGCGCTTTTCTTTTCTATTTTCTTTTTTCAAACGCTTCAACCCTTTATCGGCAATATCATGACGGTACTGCATACCCCGCCAGCTGATTTTTGAAACACCTTCATAGGCCTTGTCCCGCGCTTCTTTCAATGTCGGCGCGACAGCCGCCACATTCAGCACACGGCCGCCATTAACAAAGTACCTGCCTTTTTTCTTCATACTGCCCGCATGGAACACGAGGCAGCCGGTCTTTTTTGCTTCCTCCAGCCCTACTATCTCCTCTCCCGAGGAATGGGTGGCGGGATATCCTTCCGATGCCAGGACGACATCCACGGCACAGGCATTTTTCCATTCCACCTTCTCCTTTTTCAGGGTTCCTTTCGCGCAGGCAAGCATGATCCTCGCAAGATCGCTTTCAAGAAGCGGCAGAACGGCTTCCGTCTCAGGGTCTCCGAAGCGGCAGTTAAATTCCACCACTTTGGGTCCGTCTTTTGTAATCATCAATCCGGCATAAAGGCAGCCTTTAAACGGGCAGCCTTCTTTTTTCATTGCTTTGACAGCGGGCAGAAGAATGGTATCATAAACGATTTTGTCCAATTCTTTCGTTATGACCGGAGCGGGCGCATAAGCCCCCATGCCTCCGGTATTCGCTCCCATATCCCCGTCGCTGATGCGCTTATGATCTTGTGCGGAAATCATAGGAACGATAGTATTTCCATCAGTGAAGCAGAGAACACTCGCCTCTTCCCCTTCCATAAATTCTTCAATCACCACGGATTCTCCCGCGCTGCCAAAGGTTTTTCCCTCCAGCATCCCGCGAACCGCCTGAACAGCCTGCTCTTCGGTTTCGGCAATGACAACGCCCTTCCCCGACGCCAGTCCGTCCGCCTTGATGACAAGGGGATATTTCTTTTTCTTTTTAATATAAGAAACGGCTTTTTTTTCATCGGTAAATGTTTCATAAGCAGCCGTAGGGATCTTATACTTTTTCATCAGATTTTTGGCGAAACTTTTCGAACCTTCAATCTGCGCTGCTGCCGCTGACGGTCCGAAGAAAGCCATTCCCTTTTCGGCAAACTTGTCGGCCAGACCTTCCGTCAGCACAGTCTCGGGACCGGCAACGGTGAGATCCACTTCCATCAGACGGGCGAAATCCAGAATATCTTCCGTTCCTTTTACCGGAATTAAATGTGCCACATCTGTCATTCCATCGTTTCCGGGAATGACGTACACTTCTTTTACAGACGGACTGTGTGCCAGTTTCCAGAGCAGCGCATGTTCCCTGCCGCCGCTTCCAATCACTAATACTTTCAAAGCTCCTCCAATCTCAGCTATGGCGGAAATGCCGATGTCCGGTAAATACCATAGCTATACCATACTTATTTGCCATATCGATAGATTCCTGGTCGCGTATAGAACCGCCGGGCTGAATGACAGCGGTAATTCCTGCTTTCCCTGCTGCTTCAATTGTATCCCCAAAAGGGAAGAACGCGTCAGACGCCATGATGGAGCCTTTACACTTTTCTCCCGCTTCGGCAATGGCAATATCCGCCGCACCTACGCGATTCATCTGTCCCGCACCCACGCCGTAAGTGATATCCTTACCGGTCAGCACGATGGCGTTGGACTTAACGTGCTTTACAATCTTCCATCCGAATTCCAGTGCCTGCCACTCTTCTTCCGTCGGCGCTCTTTCCGTGACGCAAGTACAATCTGCTCTCGTTTCGGAGCTGTCATCCGGTGTCTGCACGAGAAGTCCGCCGGAAACTTTATGAAGCTGCAGTTCTTTTTCTTCCGTATCTGCCACTTCTACAAGGCGAATGTTTTTCTTCGCAGATAAAATATCGACAGCTTCCTGTGAAAACTTTGGAGCCATAATAACTTCAAAGAAAATCGGTTTCATTTCTTCTGCTGTTTCTTTGTCGCATTCCCTGTTCATCGCCACAATGCCCCCGAATGCAGATTTGCTGTCTGCCGCAAAGGCCCGCTTAAACGCGTCGAGGGCACTCGTACCAAGAGCGGTACCGCAGGGATTCGTATGCTTTACAACCACACAGGCGGGAGTATCTTTCCATTCGCAGGCAAGATCCCATGCCGCTTCCATATCCACAATATTATTATATGATAATTCTTTTCCGTGCAGCTGCCTAGCGGAAGCAATGCCGCCTTTCGCTTCCGGATCTCTGTAAAAGGCTGCTTTCTGATGCGGGTTTTCACCATAGCGGAGATTCTGGATCTTTACATAAGCCTTGGCAAAGATATCCGGCAGCCCTTCTCCGCCGCCATTTATTTCTTTTGTCATGTAATCGGCAATGGCACAATCATACAGTCCTGTATGGAGAAAAGCTTTTCGTGACAAATCAAAGCGGAATTCTTCCGTCATCCTGTCCTCTCGGATCCGTTCCAGCACTTCTCCGTACTGCGCGGGATCAACGACAATAGTGACATATTTATAATTCTTTGCCGCCGCACGTACCATGGAAGGACCGCCGATATCAATATTTTCAACAGCTTCCGCCCGTGTGACACCGGGTCTTGCAATTGTTTCACGGAAAGGATATAAATTGACGGCCACCAGATCGATACCGGTGATCCCATGTTCTTTCAGAGCTTTTACATGAGCGGGATTGTCACGGACTGCCAGGATACCGCCGTGTATTTTCGGATGGAGTGTCTTTACTCTGCCGTCCATCATTTCCGGAAAACCGGTAACCTCGGAAACAGACATAACCGGAATTCCCGCATCAGCGATAGCTTTCATCGTGCCGCCGGTGGAAATAATTTCCACCCCCAGTTCATGAAGGCCTTTGGCAAATTCCACGATACCGGTCTTGTCAGATACACTAATCAATGCTCTTTTAACTGCCATTTTCATTCCTCCTCGTGCATGCCTGTCACTGTGTGACCCGCTATATGAAGTTTATCTTCGCAATAGGCTTTCACTGCGCGGACATAGGCTGGATGTTCTTCTGCCAGTATACGCGCGGAAAGCGTATCTTCCGTATCATGATCATAGACCGGCACTGCCACCTGCGTGATGATCGGGCCGTCATCAAGCCCCGTTCCCACAAAATGGACAGTACACCCTGCCACCTTTACCCCCGCTTCTATCGCCTGCCGCTGTGCGTGGAGTCCGCGAAAACCGGGCAGCAGGGAAGGGTGGATATTGATGATGCGGTTTTCAAAAGCCTTTATTAAATCTTCATCACAGATACGCATATATCCTGCCAGACAGATCAGATCGGGGGCATACGCTTTCGCCGCCTCCAGAATCTTCTCATTATAGTCAGCTTTATCCCTGCATGTCTTCATTTCAATGACCGTTGCAGGCACCCTCCATCTTTCCGCCCGCTGAAGAACCGGTGCATCGTGATGGTCGCAGATGACACCTACGATCGTCCCTTTAATCGTTCCGTTCACGGCAGCTTCATGAAGAGCCTCCGCATTGGAACCGCGGCCCGAAGCAAATATCAGTATGCGCTTATTCATGGAAAAGCCCGCCTGTCACAACGACATCCCGATCTCCTTCAGTGATTGTGCCAACTTCATAAACGGCTTCGCCAATATTTTTCAATATTTCTTTCGCCTTTTCCGCTTCCTCACGGCTCAAAATGAGGAGCATCCCCAGTCCACAGTTAAAGGTGCGGTACATTTCACGGGGTTCTACACCGCCCTGCGCTTTGATGAAAGGAAAAATCGGAAGAAGCGGCCATGTATCCGCATCAAGGACAGCTCTCGTTCCCTCCGGAAGGACACGGGGAATATTATCATAAAAACCCCCCCCTGTAATATGGACGAGTCCTTTCACGTCAGCGCCCTTCAGTACGGGAAGGACAAGTTTCGGATAAAGCTTTGTCGGCGTAAGTACGACTTCTCCGAGAGGTTTGTCAAACCCTTCATAAGTTTCTTTTAAATCTAAATGATTGTCGGAGATAACGCGGCGTACCAGGGAATAACCGTTAGAATGGATACCTGTGGAAGGCAGTCCGAGGATAACGTCGCCGGCCGTAATCTTTTCACCAGTAATTAAGTTTTTCCTATCCACAATCCCTACCGCAAAACCTGCTACGTCGTAGTCGCCTGATGCGTAAAAGCCGGCCATTTCCGCCGTTTCACCGCCAAGAAGCGCGCACCCCGATTCGATGCAGGCATCAGCCACGCCTTTGACAATCTCCGCCATCAGTTCCGGATCCAGTTTCCCCGTCGCGATATAATCCAGAAAGAAAAGCGGACGCGCCCCCTGTACGAGAACATCATTAACACTCATCGCCACGCAGTCCTGCCCGATGGTATGATGTATCCCCATTTCAATGGCAAGACGCAGTTTCGTCCCTACACCGTCCGTGCCTGAAACAAGGATGGGATCTTCAGACAATTCGTCTTTCAGGCGGAACAGGCCGCCAAAGCCGCCCAGATCCCCCAGCACCCCTCTTGTATAGGTCGCCTGCACAGATTTTTTAATCAGTTCCACTTCTCTTTCTCCGGCGTCGATGTCCACGCCCGCTTCCGCGTAAGTCAGCCCCTTTTTCTTTTCGTCCATATGTCTCTCCTTATTCTTTCATACCGTCGAGTCCGCCGCCCGGCACCGGTCGGGATAATCACCGTCAAAGCAGGCAAAACACATATCTTTGGCCCGTATGCGGGAAATGGATTCCGCCAGTCCTTTTTGCGACAGATAGTGCAGCTTATCGGCGCCAATCATTTTGCAGATTTCTTCTTCCGAATGGCTCGCGGCGACCAGCTGCCTCCGCTGTGCCGTATCAATGCCGAAGAAACAAGGGAATCTGACAGGAGGCGAACTGATGCACATTTTTATTTCCTTTGCGCCTGCATTCCGCAGCAAACGGATAATGATACCGCTTGTTGTTCCGCGGACAATGGAGTCGTCCACAAGGATGATTCGTTTCCCCTTTACATTCATGACAATCGGATTCAGCTTCATCCGTACCGCCCGTTCCCTCTGTTTCTGCCCGGGCTGGATAAAAGTACGCCCCATGTACTTGTTTTTCAAAAGTCCTTCCACATAAGGAATGCCTGACGCATGGGAATACCCCAATGCTGCCACATTGCCTGAGTCAGGGACACTCATGACCACATCACCTTCATAATGCGTTTCTTCCCACAAATGGCGGCCCATAGACAGGCGTGCTTCATAGATATCCTGTCCGTTCATCACGGAATCGGGACGGGCAAAATAAATATACTCAAAGGCGCAGATCCCGAGGCGGGGAGCCTTTTTTCCATACATCGTGCTATGGACGCCGTCATCATCAATTCTTACAATTTCTCCGGGAAAGATATCGCGGACAAATTCCGCGTCAATCGCATCAAGGGCAGGCGTTTCCGAACAAAGTACATAACCGCTTTCTGTCTTGCCCAGCGCCATCGGACGATAGCCGAAGGGATCCCGGAATCCGTAAACTGCCTGATTGGTACACGCCACAACGGCATATGCGCCGCGGATTTCATCCATGACGCCCTTGATCCTGTCCTCCATCACGGCTGTTCCTGCATGGGCAAGGAGTTTGATAATGATCTCCGTATCCATGGTGGTCTGGAAAGTAGATCCGCTTTGAAGGAGTCGGTTTCTGAGAACTTTTGTATTCACCAGATTCCCGTTGTGGGCAAGAGCCAAAGGCCCTTCCGCGCCTTCCAGCTGCAGCGGCTGGATATTGCTCGGAATGGAAGATCCCGTCGTGCTGTACCGCACATGACCGATGCCTATGAAGCCTTCCTTTTCGGGAAGTTTGCGGAAGACTTCCGTGACAAGACCCATACCGCGGAATGTTTCCATCGTATGCCCGTCGCTGACAGTTATTCCCGCGCTTTCCTGCCCGCGGTGCTGCAAAGAAAAAATCCCGTAATATGTTTCAAGAGCAGCAGACCGGTTTCTGTCATAAATGGCAAAAACCCCGCATTCTTCATGAAACTTGTCATCGCAGACAGCCATATTCCCGTCATCCACTTTCAGAATTTTTCTCCCGTGAGAAGTTCGTAGGCTTCTATATACTTACCTATTGTCTTGTCAATGATTTCCTGCGGCAGTACATCGCCCGGATTTTCTTTCAGATAATCGCGGACAAACTGTTTATCATAAGACGGCTGCCCTTTCCCCGGTGCGTAACCGTCCAGCGGCCAGAAGCGTGAATTGTCAGGTGTCAGCATTTCATCACCGAGAACGATATTTCCTCCCTTATCTAAGCCGAATTCAAACTTGGTATCCGCGATGATAATGCCTTTAGACAGCGCATAGTCAGCGCATTTCCTGTACAGAGCAAGAGTCAGGTCGCGAAGCTTTTCCATGTATTCCTTCCCTTTTCCCGGGAAGGTCTTTTCTATCCATTCCGCCCCTTCTTCCATGGAAATATTCATGTCATGCTCACCGGCAGGCGCTTTGGTAGAAGGCGTGAAAATCGCTTCAGGGAGCTTTTCACATTCCTCGAGCCCTTCCGGCAGACGGATACCGCAGATGGTGCCGTCTTTTTTGTAGCTTTCCCAGCCGGAGCCTGTGATGTATCCGCGAACAATGCATTCTATAGGAATCATCTCCAGCTTTTGGGTTTTCATGCTGTTTCCATCAAATTCGGGCTTTTGGAAAAACGCAGGCATATCCGCTGCGTTAATGGAAATCATATGGTTCGGCACCACGTCTTTTGTAAAATCAAACCAAAACTTGGACATCTTATTCAGCACTTCACCTTTTTTGGGAATCGGATTTTCCAAAATATTATCGAATGCGGAAATGCGGTCAGTGCAAACCATGATAAGGCTGTCGCCCAAATCATACAATTCACGAACTTTCCCCGATTTAAAAGGCTTATATTCTTTCATCATACCCTCCCTGTCACCTATATAATTATTTCAATTCTTTCTGTAAATTTTCATCTTTACGATAAATTTCAGCAGCCATTTCTTCACGGTATTCTTTATATTTTCTATAAAGATCTCTGTCTGCTGCCGCGCCGATTTCCACTGCCAGGTACGCCGCATTTTTAGCGCCGTCAATCGCCACTGTCGCCACAGGAATCCCCGACGGCATCTGGACAATGGAAAATAAAGCATCCATGCCGTCCAGTCTGGCACCTGACAACGGTACACCGATAACAGGACGAAGTGTCATAGAAGCCACTACGCCGGGAAGCGCTGCCGCCATACCCGCGCCGGCAATAAAGCAGGCTGCCCCTTTTTCTTCCTGTGCCAGAATAAATTCTTCCAGCTTCTTAGGTGTACGATGGGCAGATGCGATCGCCATATCGTATGTCACGCCGAAACCGCTTAAAACTCCTGCGGCTTTCTTCATGACCGGCAGATCGGAATCACTGCCCATGACAATACCTACATGCATAGTTTCCTCCTTGAACAAAAATAAAAGCCCCCTGCTTCCTATAACAAGCAGTGAGCCTATTGCACAATATTAAAATGACAGTCATAAATAAAAAAGGCATTCTCTTCCCGTTTGTCCCAAACGCAACCGGAATCAAGAAACCTGCCCATTTTTCCTCCTTTAATAAGAAAAGCCCGCCATAACCACACGGGTTCCGCTTACAATAGATTGTGACTGTATCTTTACATATTTTAATATTTCCATATTGCCTTGTCAATGAAAGTTAATCTGATAAAGTACTGATTTTATAAGGATTTTTTATTATAATTATTTTCTTATCATAAGCTTATACAGTTTTTTTTATTTTTTAATAATTCATGCTTCTAATTTATGCTCTTGTCTTCCTGTCAGGAAAAAGAACGGCACTGCCGCTGCCTGCATAAGCGCCGATATTGCCGCCATCCATAAAATAGAAGCATCATATAAAATTCCTAAAAGAAAACTTCCAATAAACCAGGATACACCAAACCCCGTTTCAAAAATTCCATACCCCACCGCTCTTTCGTGTTTAGGTATGATAGCAGCTACGGCCGCTTTCAGTGTAGACTCCTGCGCCCCCATACCTATACCCCAAAGAAGAACGCCGGCATACAGCCAGCAGGAAGACGGTGCCATAAAGATAAAAAACACAAAAGACATCGACAGCAATGTAGACCACACGAGGGATACGGTACCGTACTTATCGTAAATCCAACCAAAAAACAAAGCGGAAAACGCATCTGCCACCATAGCTGCCGCATACAGCAGGGAAATTTCAGCTTCCCCCGCCAGCCCTGATTTCACTGCATGCAGTGCCACTATTGGAAAATCAATAAAACCGAAAGCAAATAAAGCAGTTCCCACCATGTAAATTTTAAAACGGAAATCAAGATGTGCCTTTGGGGTTTCTTTAACTTCCGGCTCAAATTTTTCAGGATCGGGAAATTTTATTTTAGCTAAAATAACCGCTGCTATGCAGAAAAATGCGGGTATACCGAGAAACAAAAAACTTCTCCCGTAAGCCGTTTCCATCCCCCGGTTTCCATAATAAGACAACACCCAGAAAATCAACACCGGCCCCAGGAATGCGCCAAGCTGATCTAAAAACTCCTGAATGGCAAAACTTTTCCCGAGTCCTTCCCGGGATGCGGCATAAGAAAGAAGAGTACTCTTGGCAGGCTGCCGTATCGCTTTCCCCACCCGCCCCAAAATGATAAAGCATGCCGCCATCACCCAGTTTCCCTCAGGTACAAAAGCAAGACAGGGTATGGCAAGTACTGCCAGCGCATACCCGCCGACAGTCATAAACCAATATTTCCCGCTGCGGCTTGCAATGATACCGGTCACAAACCGAAGTCCGTATCCTACGAGCTCGCCGGCTCCCGATATACATCCCACCATTGCCGCAGATGCCCCCATCATCCCCAGGTACGCGCCAAAGATCCCACGTGCCCCTTCCTGCACCATATCAGCAAATAAACTCACTACCCCCATCAGGCAGATAAAAACCATGGCTGATGAATTCTTTCTGACTGTCATTCCGCCTCCTTGCTACGCTTCCGGTTCCTCCAGCCCCAATTCCATTTCATACCCGGTAAGGATCCGTCCGAATTCTTCCTCCGTAAGTGCTTTCATAATCTCCCGGCGGAGTACGGTCGCCTTAGGAAGACCATGGAAATATCGGCTCGCATGAGCCCGCATTTCCCGGACCGCGATTCTTTCCCCTTTCTCAACGCACAATCCATGCAGATGTTTCCTTGCCATGGCAAGGCGTTCTTCCCAGCTCGGCCCGGGAAGAATCTCTCCTGTTTCCAGATATGTATTCACCGCCCCGAAAACCCAGGGGTTTCCCCATGCCGCACGGCCGATGGCAACTGCCGCACATCCGGTTTCCTCCATCAGTGCCTTTGCCGCAGGGCCGTCCCCCACATCCCCGTTTCCGATAATAGGAATACGGACGGCATCCACAACCTTTTTGATTTCTCTCCAGTCTGCCGTTCCCGTATAAAAATCTTCCCGTGTCCGTCCATGAACAGTAATGGCTGGCGCCCCTGCCGATTCCGCTGCTATTGCCAATTCTACGGCATTGATCGTATCCCGCGACCAGCCCAGACGCATTTTTACAGTAACAGGAATCTTCACCGCTGCCGTTACCGCTGAAATAATCTCCGCCGCCAGCGGCACATTTTTCATCAATGCTGAACCGTCGCCATTCTTTACGACCTTTTGCATGGGACACCCCATATTGATATCCACTATATCAGCGCCGGCCTTTTCCATCACTTTCGCCCCAAGTGCCATAACAGCAGGATCACTGCCAAAAATCTGGAGAGATACAGGGTGTTCTTCTTCCGCAATCTTCAGCATATCCTTCGTTTTCTCATTATGATAATAAAGCCCTTTCGCGCTCACCATTTCCGCCGTCGTAAGGGCAGCGCCCATCTTGCGGGCAATGACACGATACGCCAGGTCACTCACCCCCGCCATGGGGGCAAGCAGGGCAAACCCGTCCAGCTGTATATTTCCAATCCGTGGATATCCCATGCCTATTCCTTTACTGTCACAAATTGTTTGCAGTTATGTTATATTATATTATCATATTGCCAAACGGGGAAAGTCCATTTCTCCCGCTCTAATGAAATACTCTTTATACTTTGTTTACACCGCGCAAAAACGGCAGCCCCTTATCAATCGGATCTGCCGTTCCTTTTTACGCCCTCAATGTCGTTCGGAGCAGACGCAAGAATGCTTTATGGGAAAACAGGGAAGCGGTAATGTGACACAAAGTGAAGAATCTGTCACTCTGATGACGTCTTACCGATTCCCCCACTATAGTAGCAGATCCTTCACATTCGCTTCGGATGACGATTAGCGTTTCCCTCATTATGACGCTTTTTCCTCCAATCGTCATTCTGAGCGGAGGCAAAAATGCTGTATGAGAAAGCAGGGAAGCGGCAATGTGACACTGAGCGAAGAATCTGTTACTCTGATGATGTCTCACCGGCTTTTGTATCGCGGTAATGGCTTCCAGCTTATGAACTCCGTTCCTTATTTCTTCAATTCTTTCAGGTTGTCCAGAAGGTTTTTATGATACCACTTTTCTGACAGTTTGGCAATCGTACCGTCATCAGTAAGTTTTTTCAGCGCCGCGTCAATTTCCGCCGCCAGTTTTTCTTCTTTCTTATTGACAATAACAACAATTTCATCGACTTTAATCGGCTTGCCTACTGTCACAACTTCAATCCCCATCGCTTTTGCTGTTTCTTCCACACCGAAGTTATCCGGGTATACCATGAAATCATACTGGCCGGTTTTGAGGGACTGCAGACGATCTGCTACGGTAAGCCCGTCCTGAATCGGTATTTCTTTCATGATATTGTCATGGGCAGCGTTCCAGTCGGTGAGAACCTTATAAATGCCGCCGTTCGGTGTATTCGGTACCTGTTTGCCATTCTTTACCGCATCTTCCAGATTGGAAAATTTATTCTGATTCTCTTTCAGTACATAAATCATGACGGAACTTGCACCTATGGGCGTATTCGGAACGATATAGTCCTTTTCGCGGCGGGGTGTCCTGTAATAACCGCCGGAAGCGACTTTCGCATCGCCCGATTCCATCATGACGTCCTGCGTTTCAGGCGGAACTGCTTTAATATCCAGTGTATAATCTTTCAGATTCTTGTTCACTTCCTGCCAGATATCATATTCAAATCCCTGGATTTTTCCATCTTCATCCTGCCAGGCAATCGGCCGCTCCGTGCTGGATACGACTAATTTTACTGCTGTTTTATTTCCCGCATCCGCCGCTTTCGGCGCGTCTTTCTTTTCACCGCCGCAGCCGGCGAAAGCGCCTATAATCATTGCGGAAGCAGCTAATGCGGAAATAATTTTCAAACTTTTTCTCATGATGTAATCCTCCTTTAAATACAATTGAATTACTGTTTTTTGTAAAATTGATGAAACGCGGGCGAAGAAATTCCAATAAAGAGGAGACAGCTGTAAAATCCCCATTTCATATTGTCCAGTTCTCTGGCGATCAATCTGCCCATCTTCATCATCCTTTCCGTAAATAAAAAATCTCCCGCCCATATAGGACGAGAGACCCGTGATTCCACCTAATTTTATGCATATGTCACCACACACACCTCATCGGGTACCGGGAAAAATCCTCTATACCCTGACTCTGTATCGGGAGTACCCGGGAAGATCTACTGCACGTTCGATCCGCCGGACTCAGAAATGCACTTCAGCACCCTATCCGTATCCGCTTGCACTCTCCGGACTCGCTTTGCCGTATTCGGACTGCCTACTCTTTTCTTCATTGCCTTAAGTTGTCCCTTACTCTACCATCAATATTCCATTCTGTCAACAGAAAATCAATTATTCCATACGAAGTACCTTGAAATGTCTGTCATCTTTCCGTTTCACCGCGCTTCCCGGACCATGTCCGACAGCAACTCCCAGAAGCGGGTAAACGCCTTCCGGCAAATTCATCTTTTTGATATATTCCGCATTTTCACCTAAATGACGGATAAAGCCAAAGAGAATAACAGATCCCAGCCCCAATTCCGCCGCTTTAAGATGGATATGCTCCGCAATGATTCCAGCGTCATACCGCATGAGATAATCCACCGCTTCCTTCGTGCGGCAAATCAGAAACAGCAGGGGCGCACCAAAAAGCGGATCCCCGCCTCCGGTTTCTTCCTTTTCTTCTTTTGCAATAAGGTCAAGTATTTCCCTGTCCCTTACTACGACAAGATTGTATCCGCCGTCATTATGTTTTCCCACGGATGAAGCCATGGCTGCGTCAAGCATGGCTTTTTCATCTTCCCGTGAAACGATTTCCTTTGTATAGCGGCGGACAGATTTCCGCAAAGCGAGCACTTCATTAAATTCCATAGTCATTCCTCCTTTGGCTTACTGTTTTTATTATGACAGACCGGAGACATTTTTTCTATGAAAACATGTAATGTGCAGTAAGCATTTCAGTTTTTTCAAACATTAGTTTGACATTTCAAATTTATCATGCTACCATGACTTTAAATTGAGCAGAAATGCGGAAAGGAAGTACCACGATGGACTATCAGGCACGTGCAATGGTGATTTGTTGTAACATGGCATGTTGCTGTCATGTCCGTTTTGCGTGCGCTCCTTTTTATACACTTTCTGCCAATGATATGATTAACTGAATGGCAGGAACGGATCAGCGGGAAGCGCAGGCTTCCCGTTTTTATTTTGGATATTTCCATCAGATTGCCGCCAAAAAGAAAAGGCGGCGCCATTCTAAAGGAGCTTATCTTGGATATTGATTTTATGATGAAATACGCTCCCCTTTTCGCAAAGGCGGCATGGACGACACTTGGTATCGGCGCAGCCGGTATTTTTCTTTCTTTTCTTGCAGGACTTGTCATCAGCGTGATCCAATACAGAAAAATTCCTTTTCTTCTTCCCCTTTCCACGGCATATGTGGAACTGTCAAGAAATACGCCTCTACTGGTCCAGCTTTTTTTCCTCTACTTCGGTCTTCCAAAGGCAGGCATCCATATTTCCGGTGAAACCTGCGCCGCCGTAGGACTCACTTTCCTTGGCGGAAGCTACATGGCGGAAGCCCTCCGAAGCGGAATTGAGTCTGTACCTGTCTCTCAATATGAATCGGCAGCCGCCCTTGGCCTTACGGAGCATCAGATTTTCCGTTTCGTACTTCTTCCGCAGGCTTTTACCGTTTCCCTTCCTCCTCTCTGCGCAAACGTCTTATTTCTTATCAAAGAAACCTCTGTTTTCAGCGTCTGCGCAGTGCCTGACCTGATGTACATCGCCAAAGACCTCATCGGACTTTACTATAAGACTGACGAAACTCTCTGGATGCTCGTCATTTCTTATCTCATCATCCTTCTCCCCATTTCGGCAGGAGCGTCATTATTGGAAAGGAGGCTCCGTCATGGATCATACAGGAATACGGATCCTGTTTGAGGGCAGCAACGGTTTGCGCCTTCTTTCCGGATTATGGACGACCGTGGAAATATCCCTTCTTTCCGTAATCGGCTCCGTGATTTTCGGCTTTTTTACCGGTCTTTTCATGACACTCCAGAACAGAGCGGCAAAACTTATTTCCCGATTTTACCTGGAGTTTATCCGCATCATGCCGCAGCTTGTCCTTCTCTTCATCGCCTATTTCGGCATCACGAGAGCGTTCGATATCAACCTGTCCGGATTTGCCGCTTCTGTCATCGTTTTCATCTTATGGGGAACGGCAGAAATGGGCGATCTCGTCAGAGGCGCGCTCATCTCTATCCCTAAGATCCAGTACGAAAGCGCGGAAGCTTTAGGCCTTTCCCGCCGGCAGATGTACCGCTTCATCATTATCCCCCAGTCGCTCCGACGCTTGCTTCCGCCGGCAATCAACCTGTTTACGCGGATCATCAAGACCACCTCTCTCGTCGTCCTCATCGGTGTCGTGGAAATGCTGAAAACAGGCCAGCAGATTATTGAGGCAAACAGATACACCGCTCCCGACGCGGCGCTTTGGATCTACGCCGCAATATTTTTCCTTTACTTCCTCGCCTGCTATCCGCTTTCCCGAATGGCGGCCTATTTGGAAAAGAAATGGACAGACTGATATGGCAGAAAACATCCTGCTCCACACAGAGCATCTCAGCAAAAAATTTGGAGAACAATTTATCTTAAAAGACATCTCTCTTGATATAAAGAAAAGTGAAGTCGTCGTGATTATCGGACCGTCAGGCTGCGGCAAATCCACTTTCCTGCGATGTATCAACGGCCTTGAGCCGCTTTCGGGAGGAAAAGTGGAACTGGACGGGCAGAATATTTCCGATGGCTCCGTCTCAAGAGCCGCTATCTGCCAGCGTATCGGCATGGTCTTCCAAAGCTATGACCTTTTCCCTCACATGACCGTTCTGGAGAATATCATCCTTGCCCCTATGGAAGTGCAGAAACGGAAAAAAGAAGAAGTCACCGCCGAAGCAAGGAAGCTGCTGAAACGAATCGGACTGGAAGACAAAGAAAACGCCCGTCCCGGAGAATTATCAGGCGGGCAGAAACAGCGCATCGCCATGATACGCGCCCTCATCATGAAGCCGGAAATCATGCTTTTCGATGAAGTCACCGCTTCCCTTGATCCTGAAATGGTGCGGGAAGTCTTAGACGTCATCATGGAGCTGGCAAAAGAAGGCATGACCATGCTCATCGTAAGCCATGAAATGCAATTTGCCCGTGCCGTGGCAGACCGTATCCTCTTTTTTGATCAGGGTATCATCGAAGAAGAAGGAACTCCGTCTGAACTCTTTGATCACCCGAAACGGGAACGGACGAAACAGTTTTTACATTCATTCAGATATGAAAGAAGCCAGTAGAAAGAAGGGATCCCCATGTTAAAGAAACTATCGTACATCCTCACCGCCATTACGCTCGTATTCACCATGGCCTTTGCCGCCGGCTGCGGAAGCAAAAATTCCGATGATAAACAGGCTGCGCCGAAAGCCTCTTTCCGTTCCATCGCGGACATTAAGCAGAGTGGAAAGCTGATCATCGGCGTATTCAGTGACAAAGCGCCTTTCGGCTATATTGACAAGGACGGAAATTATCAGGGATATGATGTATACTTCGCCGAGCGTCTCGCCAAAGACCTGGGCGTAAAAGCGGAATATATCTCCCTTGAACCGGCGAACCGTGTAGAATACGCGAAAACGGGAAAAGTAGATATCGTCCTCGCCAATTTCACTGTCACTAAGGAAAGAGCGGAGCAGGTGGACTTCGCCCTGCCTTACATGAAAGTCGCCCTCGGCGTTGTTTCTCCGGCAAAAGACAACATTACATCTATTGAGCAGCTGAAAGACAAACTGCTCATCGTCGCCAAAGGAACGACAGCGGAAACCTATTTCGCCAAGCACCACCCTGAAGTAAAACTTCTGAAATTTGACCAGTATACAGAAACCTTCAATGCCCTCCTCGACGGCAGAGGCGCAGCCTTCTCCACGGACAATACGGAAGTTCTTGCCTGGGCAATGAAAAATCCAGACTTCAAGGTAGGCATCACTTCCCTCGGCGACCTGGACACCATCGCTCCTGCCGTACAGAAAGGAAATAAAGAACTCCTCGCCTATATCAATGATGAAATCAAAAAATTAGGCGAAGAAAACTTTTTCCACAAAAATTACGAAGCCACATTGGCTCCCGTTTACGGCAGTGCCGTCAATCCCGACGATCTTGTCGTGGAAGGCGGGGAAGTAAAGAAATAATGCATAAAACCGGGCTGCTTGCTGATCATGGGCTGCCCGGTTTTCATTTGCCTTTTTATATATTTCCTTTCGCGGGACTGTGCTTAAAAGAACCGTTCATGCTATCATAAGGGCATGGATTCTCATGAAAGGAGATACTTATGGAACGATTTGATTTTGATACCGTCATTGACAGAAAAAACACAGCCTGTCTTAAATACGATTTCGCCGGAGAATACGGCGTGCCCGAAGATACATTCCCCTTTTGGATCGCCGACATGGATTTTAAAGTGGCGGATTGCATCACCGATGCTCTCCGTGACCGCGTGGAGCATGGTATTTACGGGTACTCCGACACAGGCATTTCTTATTTTCGGGCGCTTGCCGGCTGGGAGAAAAAACATTTCAACTGGGATATCCGCCCGGAATGGCTCATCAAAACTCCCGGCGTCGTTCCCGCCATCAACATCGCCGTAAAGGCTCTGACAGAAGAAAATGACGCCGTCCTTATCAATCAGCCTGTCTATTACCCCTTTTACACCGCCATCACACAAAATAACAGGAAACTCATTAACAGTCCCCTTATTCTTAAAGACGGCCATTATGAAATTGATTTTGCCGATCTGGAAGAAAAAATTAAAACCCACAAGGTAAAAGCGGCTATCCTCTGCTCCCCCCACAACCCCGTAGGCCGTGTGTGGACGAAAGAGGAGCTGCATGCCTATGCGGAAATCTGCAGAAAGTACAATGTCACCGTCATTTGTGACGAAATCCATGCCGACTTCGTCTTCAAAGGGCACAAACATATCCCCTTTGCCTCTGTCAGCGAAGACGCAGCGGACAGGTCTGTCACCTGCACCGCCCCCAGTAAAACTTTTAATATCGCAGGACTCCAGACGTCAAACATCCTTATCCCCAATGAGTCCATCAGAAATAAATTTAAAGCCGTTCTTGATTCTTTCGGCTATGAACGTCCGAATGTCATGGGTATCATTGCTGCCGAGGCCGCCTACCGCGGCGGGGAAGAATGGCTTGCTGCCGTCTGGGAATACATCGAAAACAATCTTGCTTTTACTAAAAAATTCCTTACCGACAGACTGCCGAAAATGAAACTCATCGAGCCGGAAGGGACTTATCTTCTCTGGATCGACTGCAACGCTTATGACATCACCGATAAAGAATTGGAAAATAAACTTCTTTATGACGCAAAACTCTGGCTCGACATGGGCTCCATGTTCGGCCCGGAAGGAAATAAATTTTTCCGCTTCAACATCGCCTGCCCGAAATCCGTTTTAGAGAAAGGGCTGGACCGGCTGGCTGAAGTTTTTAAAGAATGATAGATAAAAAACAAAATGCCTCACCGCTGTCGATTGGCATTTTGTTTTTTTATTCCTGCTTCAGCTGCAATATTCTCTTAAACTCCGCATCTTCCCGAAGGAAAGCAAAGTGATCCTGCACAGAGGCCGCGGAAACGACATCCTGTCCGCCAAGGATAACCGCTTTCTCCAGGTAATCCAATGCCTGCTTCCTGTCCTTCTTATCCGCGAAATTCGTGGCAATTCCATAGTAAGACCATGTATTCTGCGGATCTGCTTTCAGGACTTTTTGAAAATGCACGATAGACGCATCATAATGCCTGCCTAACTTTTGGGCAACGGCCATATCATAATCAGCCTGTACATAGGAAGGTGAAATGGAAAGCGCCTTTTCAATAAAAGGAATCCCTTCGTCAGGAGAAATATCGAAGGCAAGAATAATTCCCTTGAGAGAAAGCGCCTTATAATTTTCTCCATCCTCATTAATTGCCTGATTAGCCAAACGAAGCGCCTCTGTACGATGTCCTTTCCCATAAGCCTGTGCCGCTTTGTGGTACAGTGCCTCTGCTGCCTCCGGGATCTCATGGACTTTTATTTCCTGTGCCGCCGGAATGTCTTCTGCAGCAGGCGCTTTTTCCTCCCTGCTGTCCAACCCGCATCCCGCCATTAATAACACAGCCAATAACGCATATCCTATTTCTTTCATAAATGCCTCCTGCCCCTATTGTAAAAGAATTTATCCTTCGGCGCAAAACATAGTATAATAAAGGAAAACAATTGAAGGAGGCAGTATGAATAAACTTGCATTTATCACAGGGGCGACCAGCGGCATCGGACTGGCTACCGCCAAAGCACTTGCAGAAAATGGCTATGATTTGGCTCTTGCCGCAAGAAACGAGGAAAAACTTTATGCCGTCAAAAACGGCTTTGAAAAAGATTATGGAGTCAAAGTCACGCCGTATCCCCTTGATGTAAGAGATCAGGATGCCGTACAAAACACTGCCGGCCGCTGCCTTTCCGAAACGGGCACCCCCGATGTCCTCGTAAATGACGCAGGACTTGCCAGAGGTCTTGAACCGTACAGCAGCAACGATGTCGATGATATCATCCAAACCATCGACACAAACATCAAAGGACTTTTCCTTGTGACCCGTGCCTTCCTTCCCGCCATGCTTAAGCGGAACACGGGGCATATCATAAACCTCGGTTCCACAGCGGGACTCTACGCTTACGCCGGAGCCGCGGTCTACTGTTCTACCAAAGCGGCGGTAAAAACTTTCAGTGACGGCATCCGTATCGAAGTCATAGACAGCGACATCAAAGTCACTACCATCCAGCCGGGTATCGTGGAAACGCCATTCAGCGAAGTCCGTTTCCATGGCGACAAGGAAAGAGCTGCTACCGTTTATGAAGGTATTGATGCCCTTCAGGCGGAAGATATAGCCGATATAATCATCTTTGCGGTGAACCGCCCGAAGCGTGTCCAAATCAGCGACATCGTCATTATGGCAAACCAGCAGGGCACCGGTTTCCTGGTCAGCAAAAAGAAATAAGCGGTTTATATTCCTTTTATATTGACAAATTCTCTTCCTATAAGTAGAATATAACTTGTCAATGCCGATATAGCTCAGCTGGTAGAGCGGCGCATTCGTAATGCGTAGGTCGCAGGTTCAAATCCTGTTGTCGGCTCCAGTGATTCGAGTCTGAGAAGTTCTCCTTTTCAGACTTTTATTTTTTCCAAATGAAATATTTCTGTCATGGATCCACGAAAAAGAACCTCCCTGAAGGAAGTTCTTTTTTTGATCCGGTAAATTATGCTTTTCCCAAAAGTTCTTCCACGAAGTCCCAGTTGACAACCTGAAAGAAGTTCTCCGCATAATCGGCGCGGCGGTTCTGATATTTCAAGTAATAGGCATGTTCCCACACATCAAGGCAGAGAATCGGTTTCTTGCCGTCCTCCAGCGGGCAGTCCTGATTGGCCGTGGATAGGACATCAAGTTTGCCGCCATCTGCCACGAGCCATGCCCAGCCGCTGCCGAAACGGCTTGTGGCAGCCGCTGCAAACTGCTTCTTAAATTCATCAAAAGAGCCGAAAGACTCATCGATCTTTGCCAAAAGAGAAGCGGACGGTTTTGTCTGCCCGACAGGTGCCATCATCTTCCAAAAAAGACTGTGATTGTAATGGCCGCCTCCATTATTACGGACAGCCGTGCGAATCGCTTCCGGCACCTCATTCAGATGAATGATAACATCTTCAATGGACTTTTCCGCCCATTCCGGATAATTTTCCACTGCTTTGTTCAAATTTGCCACATAAGCCGCATGATGCCTGCCATGATGGATTTCCATCGTTTTTGCATCAATAATCGGTTCTAAAGCGTCAAATGCATAGGGCAAGTCCGGTAATACAAAAGCCATAATAAACTCCTTTTTCATATACGACAGCCTCCTGCAGTTCCCTGCATCGGAAGCGGTTAAAATTTCTGTGATTTCATTATATCTTATTTTATCGATTTATGCAAATATTTCGATTTACTTTTTTTTAAAAATATAAAAGCAGGACTTCCTGCCTTTATATAAACCTTCCTATCCCTGAATCAAACGGCCTCTGTACTTACTGACCAGGAAAGAAGCCAACAGAATCTTTGCCAGATCTCCCGGAAGAAACGGAAACATACAGAGCAGAAACGCTGACCATACGCCTGTACCGGTAAGGAATATGAACCAAACGATCCCCAAAATATAACAGCCCAGAGTACCGCATACGGAGGCAATCAGCATTGTTTTAAAACTATATCCATATTTCTCGGAAATCAGTCCTGTAACAAAAGCCATCACCCCAAAACCGATAATGAATCCGCCTGCAGGTCCCGCTATAACGGAAACACCGGAACGCATCATGGAAAAAACGGGGACTCCCGCTGCGCCGAGAAGAAGTTAAATAACAATACTCATCAGCCCATACCTGGAGCCAAGAAATCCGCCCGCCAGTAAAACGGCAAAGGTTCCCAGTGTAATTGGCACCGGCTGGATCGGTATAGTCAGTTGGGAACACACGGCGCAAAAGGCGGCAAACAGTGCACAAAGCACTTGCATACGGATATTACTGTTATTCATAATGACCTCGCTTTATAATTTATGTTTTATTATAAACAGCCATCCTTTATATGTCAACGGCATGTATTCATTAAGGTTTATATTTTCAGTTTCTGCCTATTTTCCGCAGTAAAAAAGACCCCGGGGAAATTCCTTTCAGGGTCTTATTGGTTTTACATCAGTTATTCTTCAACTTTTTCTTCTGTTTCCGCTTCGACTTCCGCCTCTTCATGAACCGGAGCTTCTACCAGAGAAAAGCTGATTCTCTTGCGGGCTTCATCTATGCCGATGATACGGACAGTCAGATCATCGCCAACCCGGCAGATATCGCCCGGTTTCTTGTTATGATCCTGTGTCATCTCATTGATGTGGAGCAGGCCGGTAAGCCCGTCTTCCAATTCTACAATAACGCCGAATTCAAGGATTTTTACCACTCTTGCACCGACTATATCATCCACTTCATGGTCTTTGACAGCAGTTTCCCATGGATTCGGAAGGCAGTCTTTGTGGCTGAAAGAAATTCTCTGTTTTTCTCTGTCGAAAGATTTAATTTTAACATCAATTTCCTGTTCCGGCTGGAGAACGTCTTCCACCTTGGAAATCTTTCTCCATGATACATCGGAAATATGAAGCAGGCCTTCAATACCGTTCAGCGCAACAAACGCTCCGTAAGGCATAATTTTCTTCACGGTACCTTTCAGCACTTCGCCGTTTTCATAAGCCTGTTCAATGACATCCAGCTCACCCGTGCGCTGTTCTTCAAGAACGGCTTTACGGGAAAGGACGAGGCGGTTCTTTGTAGGATCCACTTCCAGAATCTTGGCTTTAAATTTCTGTCCGACAAGGCTCTGCAGAGAATGAACGAAACGGAGATCCCCCTGGGAAAGCGGGATAAAGCCGCGCAGGGATTTAAGCTGTACAAGCAGGCCGACTTTGATTGCTTCGATACCTTCGCATTCAACCGGTTCCCCCTTGTCAAAGGCTTCCTTAGCCACATCCCAGTCTGCCAGGCGGTCAACCTTGATCTTGGAAACAAAAATCGTGCTGTCTTCTTTCACACTGCTGACAACCTGCACACGAAGAGAGTCTCCTACCTGCAGTACATCTTTAAGGGATGCGGGCTCCGGATAGGAATATTCATGAAGCGGAAGTACGGCTTCGGTCTTGTATCCGAAAGAGATCCAGGCTTTGTCATCGGTCAGGTCTACTACCTTCCCTTCTACAACGCTGCCTTTGTGTACATCCAGGTTCATTTCTTCCTGTTCCAGCATTTCATTCATGTCTTCCATAATAAAAAATACCTCCTCTATGATCCAGTCCGGTGTGGATGCACCGGCGGTGATGCCAACTTTGCATTGACTGTGGAACCATTCTTTTTTCAGTTCCGCCGCCGTTTCAATATGATGGGTAACGGCTCCTTCCGCCTGGCAGACTTCCACCAATCTGCCGGTATTGGCACTGTTGCGGCCGCCTATAACGATCATCACATCTACATTCCGTGCCAGCTCTCCTGCCGCCGTCTGTCTGTCCGACGTGGCATTGCAGATCGTCTTATGGACGCTCACGCTTCCCGCTTTCCGTTTGATCGCGGTAATCAAGCGGTCTGCCAGAGAAAGGGAGAATGTAGTTTGTATAACAATATGGACTTCGTCCAGGTCCGGCAAGGCTTCCACGTCTTCCATCGTTTCCACGATGTACGGCGCTTCACCCGCCCATTCAGCTACGCTCAGCATTTCAGGGTGCTTCTTTTCACCGACAAGCACAATCTTTTTGCCTTCCGCCGCCAGCCCTTTCGCTATTTCCTGGTTCCTCTTCACAAAAGGACAAGTCGCGTCAAGCAAAACTGATTTTTTGCGCTTGAGGTTATTATAACACGAAGGCCCTATTCCATGCGAACGAATAATCACTGTTTCATCGGTTATCTCATCAGTACTCATCACGGGAGAAATCCCTTTTCCCGCAAGCCTTGCCACGACCTGGGGATTGTGGATAATCGGCCCCAAAGTAACCGTCTTCTGTCCTAAAACAGCAGCATTTCCCGCGATTTCCATCGCTTTTCGCACGCCGTAGCAGAACCCCATCACTCTTGCTTTATAAATTTTCATTGATATATTTTTTCCAACTTCCCCTTACATATAACTAAAAACTACTATTTGCTATAAAAAAGTTCTTTATCTATTTAGTATTTATCTTCTCCATATACTCATCAGTTAGTTTTTGTATTTCCTCTTTGACTTTTTTATTCAAAGCCTCCACTGCTTCATCATCAGCTCTTTGCTTTTTTACTTCAATCGGTTTCCCGATGAGCACGGCAAGAGGGCCGCATTTGCGGGGCATAGCTACAGAACCTACCACTGCCACGGGGAGAATAGAAACTCCGCTCATGAAGGCAAGGGACGCCATGCCTGAATGAAAACGGCCGAGTCCTTCCCTTTGTATGCGTGTGCCTTCAGGAAATATACCAAGTGCATTGCCTTCTTTCAGTTCCAGAATCGCCCGGCGGATCGCCATACGGTCTATGGAGCCTCTTTTTACGGGAAATGTGCCGAACTGGCGGAGAATGTACCCAAAAATCGGATTCTTAAAGAGCTCTTCTTTGGCCATATAATGGATGATGCGGTCTTTAAACGCCACGCCAACGATAGGCGGATCAAAATTGCTTTTATGATTCGGCGCCACGATAATTGCGCCTTTCCTGGGAATATTTTCCCGTCCCTCCACGTGGAGACCGTAAATGCCGAAAAAGAGTCCGTTGAAAAGCACTCTCACCACGCTGTAAAATATCTTTTTAAACATTTGCCCGCCTTACTTCCCATTTCTTTTCACAGATTTCCATAATCGCTTTAGCCGTTTCTTCCAGCGTAAGTCTGCTGTTATCCAAAAGAACCGCATCTTCTGCCTGTTTCAAAGGGGATACTTCACGATGGCTGTCCTGCCAGTCCCTCTTCCGGATATCTTTTTCCACCTCTTCCAAAGTCATGCCCGGATTCTTTTCCGTCATTTCTTTGAAACGGCGGAGCGCTCTCGTGTGAACGGATGCCGTAAGAAATATTTTCACATCCGCATGAGGAAGCACTGTCGTCCCGATATCCCTTCCGTCCAAAACAATCCCGCCTTTTGCAGCCTGGCGCCTCTGTATTTCCACCATGGCGGCGCGGACGCCTGCCAAAGCGGAAATGGCAGACACCCTCGCCGAAACCTCAGGCGTGCGGATATGATCCGTTACATCATGTCCGTTGACAACCACATGCATGGCGTCGGCTTCCGATTTCACTGTCATGTCCATTCCTGCCGCCAGCGCGACGATATCTTTTTCTTCTGTCAATTCCCGCCGAAGAACTTCGTAAGTCACCGCACGGTACATAGCACCGGTATCCAGGTAAGCGTACCCCATATTTGCCGCCAGAATTTTGGCAACACTGCTCTTTCCTGCCCCCGCCGGTCCATCAATCGCAATAGCTAATTTACGCATCTGTCTTATCTCCTGCTGCTGAAAGCGCCGCCATCCGCCCCATAGAAAAGGCGGCCTGTAAATTATATCCTCCCGTAAACGCATGCACATCAAGTACTTCACCCGCCAGATAAAGTCCGCGGACAATCTTCGATTCCATGGTGGAAGAATTAACTTCTTTTGTAGAAATACCGCCGGCCGTTACAATAGCCTCTTCAATCGGTCTTGCCTTTGTAATAGTGAGAGGCAGTTTTTTTATTGTCTGCCGCAGATGAATACGCTGTGCTTTTTTCAGCGCCGCCGCAGGAATTTCTGCGGGGATATCTGCCAGCTTCATCACCGCATCAATCAAACGGCGGGGAAGCAGCTCCGACAAAGCATTGCCCATCTGTTTCAAACGGAACTTTTGCAAATCACGGAGAATCCGCTGATCCAGAACTTCTTCCGTCAAAGCGGGTTTCAGATCAATATAACCTGTCACCTGATACCCCTGCGACAGCCAAAGCGTAACCACGTCGCTCTGTGTCAAAACGATGGGGCCGGAGATCCCGAAATGGGTAAAAATCATTTCTCCGAAAGCCTCTGATTTCCTTCTTCCCCCTGCTGCCAGCGCCAAAGTCACATTTTTAAGGGAAAGTCCCTGCAGTTCTCTGCAATACGGTTCTGCGCAAACAAGAGGAATCAGGGCAGGACGGACTTTCGTCACCGTATGCCCCAGTTCTCCGGCCAAACGGTAACCATCGCCCGTGGAACCTGTACGGGGATATGATTTGCCGCCGGTGGCAAGAATGACTGCATCCGCTTCATAAGTTCCCTTGCCCGTTACCACGCCGGCAGCGCATCCTTTCTTTGTCTGTATATGGAAAACAGGCTCGCTTAAATGGACATCGACCTGCTTTTCATGTAAAAGGCGCATAAAAAGATGGCGGACCTCTTGGGCATCATCGCTTGCGGGAAATATGCGCCCTCCCCGCTCCACCTTTGTTTCCAATCCCCATGTATGGAAAAGAGAGAGCAAATCCATGTTATTAAACCGCTTATAAGCGCTGAAAAGAAAACGGCCGTTTCCCGGTGTCATGGCGATGAAATCCATAATAGGCGCGTTGTTCGTCAAATTGCATCGGCCTTTGCCGGTGATCCCCATTTTCAGCCCGACCTTATCCATCTTCTCAAAAAGAAGGACTTTTGCCCCGTGATCGGCTGCTGTGACAGCCGCCAAAAGTCCCGCCACGCCGCCGCCGATAATGGCGACTTTTTTACCGGTGGAGCTCATAAAGCTTTTTTACCTCCGCAGCAGTCAAACGGCGGTACTGCCCGCGATTCACATCCAGCGTAAGGAAACTGTACCTGATACGCTTCAATTCAAAAACCGGATAGTGGAAGATTTCCATCATCTTGCGGATCTCACGATTCTTTCCCTCATGGAGTACCATGCGGAGCCTTGTTTTATTCTTTTCCGCGTCATAGCCGAGCACTTCGATTTCACAGGGCGCGGTCACACCGCTGTCAATCTTTACACCCTTTTCCATCTTCTTTGCCAGTTTTTCAGAAAACTTCCCGCGAACTACCACTTCATATTCCTTCTGCACTTCATGGCAGGGATGGGTCAGAATAAAGTCAAGCTGTCCGTCATTGGTCACCAAAAGGAGCCCTTCCGAATGGTAATCCAGTCTTCCCACGGGAAATACACGTTCCCGCACACGGCGGAAATAATCCATGACCGTTCTTCGTCCCGCAGGATCGGAAACGGAAGTAATCACACGATCCGGCTTATGGAATAAATAGTAGCGGAGCGGTTCCGGCTTCACAATTTCACCCAAGGCTTCAATTTTATCCGTACAGACGTCCGCCTCCGTCCCCAGTTCCCTGACGACCCTGCCGTTTACACGGACACGGCCTGCCAGAATCAATTCTTCCGCTTTACGGCGGGAGCAGACCCCTGCATGGCTCAATATCTTCTGTAATCGTTCCTTCAAAACAACTCTCCTTCATCCGGCGCATGGGCCCATTTCATCTTCAATTCACTCACACTCGACAGTCCCGTGCATTTCAGAAACTGTTTGGTTGTTCCGTACAAGATAGGCCGTCCCGGCACCTCCAGCCGCCCCCGTTCTTCCACCAGCTCTTTTTCAAGAAGCGCCGCCAGTATGCGTCCTGCCGAAACGCCGCGGATCTTCTCTATTTCTGCCCGTGTCACCGGTTCTTTCATGGCAATGACCGCAAGAGTTTCCAGCGCCGCTCCTGACAGAGGCGTCTGCTTCCCCAACGTTTCTGTGAGCCATGCGTCATATTCCTTCTTCGTTGCAAGAGACCAGCCTGCCCCCGTTTCATGGAGCGTAATCCCGGAGTCATCCTTTCCATATCTTTCTTTCAGCAGGGCAAGCGCTTTTTCAATCTCATCGGGATTTTCTTTAAGCGTGCTTACCAATTCCTCCATAGTCACCGGATCTCCTTTGACAAAAAGGAATGCCTCCAGCAATGCCGCCAAACGGCTCAGCCCTCTCATGGCCGTCCTCCTTCTATCATAAGCCCCGACACCGTATCACGGAGCAGAACTTCCCCCGTGCGGAGAAGCTCCAAAAGCGCCATCAGCGACACGGCGAGGCGCAGTCTTGTCTTCTTCCCCCGGAAATATGTCATCAGTCCTACCGCTTTCTCTCGGCGCAGCGTAAAACGGAGTTCCTCTATCTCATCATCCAGAGAAACCTCCTCCTGCTCCATAATCGTCGTCTCCTCTTCCTTCAGCGATTCATAAAGAGCAAAAAACGCGGCCGACAACTTTTGGAGAGAAATCTTTCCCGTATACAGCCCGCTCCTTATTTCAGCAGGCTCTTTCGTGCGGTACACTTCCTCTTCCCGTATGAGCGACTCGATATGGGCGCGGATTTCTTTCATACGCTTAAATTCTTCCAGCGAACGTTCCAGCTCACGGCGGGGATCCTCCGTCTCACTTTCTTCCTCTTGCCGTCGTTTCGGAAGAAGCGTCCTTGATTTAATCAGAAGCAGTGTCGCCGCCATCGTAAAAAAACTGCTTCCCAGCTCCAGATTAAAAGCCTGCGCCTGATTTAAATATTCCAGGTACTGGTCAGTAATTTCATGAATGGGAATATCATGGATTTCTATTCTGTTTTTCGACACCAAGTGCAGCAGCAGATCCATCGGCCCCTCATAGACCGGAATACTCACTACGTAGCTGCCTCCTGTTATTTCCATAACCCCTCCGTCAGCGGCAATTTTCCAATTTCTATCTTATCATAGTGGATATACATTCACAAACAAACCGCCCCCGTGTATTTAGTATATAATGAAGAACAGAAAAAGGAGATGCCCATGGATCACGAAATAAAAAGTACGCTTCCCCCTTTTACGGAAGCCCTCATAAACCACACAAAAGAAAAACAATTTCCCTTTGATACGCCCGGCCACCACGGCGGAGCCTTTTACAACCTTACCGAAGAAGGAAAAGCGTTTACCCGCTTCTATGGAAATGCCATGTTTGCCGCCGATATGTCCGACTCAGGCAATGACCCCGGCAACCCATCTTCCCATGAAGGCGCGGCGGGGGCAGCAGAAAAACTGGCAGCCGACACCTTCGGCGCAGACCGGGCATGGTTTATCCTCCACGGCACTTCCGTCTCCAACCGCATTTGCTGCCAGGCGCTTCTTTCTGAAAACGATCTCGTCCTTCTTGACAGAAACAATCATAAATCCGTTTATCAGGGCGCCCTTCTCCAATGCGGCGCCATTCCCGTCTTCCTGGACTCCCTGCGGCTGAAAAGCGGAATCATCAGCGGTATCGACAGACACAGTCTTAACGAAAAACATCTGCGGAAAGAAGCGGCACGTCTTGCACCGGAAAGCAAACGTAAAAAGCGGCCCTACCGCCTTGCCATCATCCAGTTTGCCACCTACGACGGCTTCATAGCCGATGCGAAATACATTATCATGAAATTAAGAAATCTCTGCGATTATATTCTCTTTGACTCCGCATGGGCAGGATATGAACAGTTCCTTTCCTTGACCGAAAGCCTGTCTCCCCTCACCCTGGCCCTCACAGATAAAGATCCCGGACTTCTCGTCACCCACTCTGTCCATAAACAATTGGCGGGATTTTCACAAACCTCGCAGATATTGAAAAAGGACAGCCACCTTCGCGGTAAAAAGAGGTATCTTCCTGACGATGTCTTAGACAACGCCTTCCTCATGAATATTTCCACCAGTCCTTACTTCCCCTTCTTCTCCGCTCTCGAAATGAACGCTTTCCTCCACAGGAAATACGGGCACACTCTTTGGCAGGATGCGGCCCGCTTCGCCGTAGAGCTGCGGAAGAAGATCCTTACATCCTGCCGGAGCATCGCCCCCCTGCTCCCCCGTATCATTGACGGACGGCCATGGGAAACATATTCCACGGAAGAAATTCTTTCCGCCCCGCGCTTCTGGCAGTATGGAGAAAAAAGAAATGAAAAAGAACACTTTTCCCACACACGGATCGATCCGTGCAAAATCCTTCTCACCACGAACAGAAAAGGATGTCCGTACCCTGCCATGCTTCTTTCCCTCTATCTTCAGGAAAGAAATATTACCCCTGAAAAATGCGGGCTTCACACACTCCTCTTCCTCATCCAGCCGGGAGATCAGGAAGAAAAAGCAGAGGCTCTCGTTTCCGCATTAATAGACTTTGAAAACAACGCCTGGCATCGTCCCGTTTTGGAAATTCTCCCGAAACTCTCGGGGAATTACAACATGACCGTCGCTGAACTGGGCAGGCAGATAGAAAACTTCCTTGAAGAAGAGAATGCTTCCCGCCTGGAAAACAGCATTTTCACCCGGCGCCGAAGGGAAATGGCCTGCAGCGGGCGAAAAGCCACGGAAGCCTTCGTCAGAGGAAACAGAAAACTCCTTCCTCTTTCCCGGCTGAAAGGAAAAACCGCCCTCGAATGCGCCATGATTTATCCTCCCGGCATCTGCGCCGTCACGGCGGGAGAGAAATGGACACAGGACGATATTTCCTACTTTCTCTTCATGGAAAAGTATATGAATCGATACCCTGATTTCGCCCCGGAAATTATAGGGCTCCATAAGAAAGAAACAGCAAGAGGAAAAAAATTATTTGCCTGGATCCTATCCGAAGGAACTCAACGGGTTTGACAGCCGGAGTTTATTCAGATATAATTATAAAGCTATTCAACAGCTCCACAGCTGTATTTTTTTAGAGAGGTGATTTACACAATGGCAACAAACAAGAATCTCCGTTTTAAGACCAGCAGACGTTTTGGCATGAATATTTACGGCCATCCGAAAGCGTTAAAACGGCAGCCCGCTGAAACCCGTCAGAAGAAGATGTCTGAATACGGTCTCCAGCTCGCAGAAAAACAAAAAGTTAAAGCGCTGTACAACTTATTGGAAAGACAGTTCTACCGCTATTATGATAAAGCGAGAAGAATGTCCGGCGTCGTTGGTGAAAACCTGCTGTCCCTGCTCGAAACAAGACTGGACAACCTGGTATACCGCGCAGGCTTCGCTCGCTCCATCCGCCAGGCGCGCCAGATGGTCAGCCACGGTCTCATCGCCGTTGACGGAAAGAAAGTAGATATCCCGTCCTATCCGGTACGTCCGGGACAGGTGATTACCCTGAAAGAAGCCTACAGAACCAATGAAATGTTCAAACAGGCTTTCCTCGAACTGAAGTCTTTCGACCTTCCCTATGTAGAAAAGAGCTTCGACAACTGGTCCGCGACACTCGTCCGCACACCGCTGCGTGAAGAACTCCCCTACAAAGATGAAGTCAACGAAACGCTCATCGTCGAATTGTACTCAAAATAATTTTTACCTTAAAATCCGACCTTTTTCGGTCGGATTTTTTATTTCCCGATTTAACAATCCCTTACCCCTGCATTACAATATAAGAAAAGAAATATAATGGAGGAAATTATGAATACAATCATCTTCGCCTGCTCTACATTAAGAAAAGAGCTGCTTGCCGCCATGAAAGAGAATAACAATCACACCCCTATTTTCTTTCTTCCAAGAGAAGTCCATACAGACCCCAAGTTCCTCCACACTTATGTACAGGATAAGATCGACCGTTTCTGCCAGGTAGATCGCATCGTCATCTGCACGTCAGGATGCGGCGGCGGTACAATAGGACTCACGGCAACTACGGCGGAAATTGTGATTCCACGGACGCGGGACTGTCTGGACATTCTTCTTTCCGGCAACTCTCTCGCCACGCTGGAAAGAAATTACGAAGGCGTTTTCTTTACCGACAGCTGGCTGGAATTTACCCGTAATTCTCCCCTTGACCTGGATAAACTGGAAGCGGAACGGGGCAAAGAAGGCGCTGCGAAATTTATAAAAAAACTGTACGGCCGCATCAATCAGTTTTACATTATCGACACCGGCTGTTATGATCTTACCCCAGTCCGGAAATATGTCCAGCGAATGGCACATATATTGAATGGCACCGTGGAAGAAGTACAAGGGCAATATGGTATTCTGAAAAAAATTGCCAAAAATCAGTTTGATGAAGATTTCCTTATCCTAAGGAAAGGAGACACTGTTCCCCACGGATTTACTTTCCCTGTTTCCACAAAATAATGAAAAATAATCCAGTATAAAAGGCCGTGCATTTAACTGCACAGCCTTTTTATATTGCTTCAGTTTTTATTTTCCCTATCCCAATATTCCGTTTCTATGCCGATTACGGAGGAATTAAAGACAGGATTTTCAGATTCCCTATAATTCTTCGTAGCTTTCATCACATAGCGGAAACCTATATAAAGCATAGGGATATTGCAATATACGATGATGATATTCCCCAAATCAGAGAACGCCCACAAATTGGACAGGTCATAGCCCGCAATATTGCAGAATATGCCAAAGGCGGCAACAAAAACACCCAGCCCGCGGATAAAGTGGATAAAAGGACGAGAACTGGAAATACGATTTGCAGAAATTTCTGAAAAGGTAATAAATCCAATAACACAGGTATACGCAAAAAGGCAGAAACAGACAGATACCAGAATCATAACGAGCTCATTCAATCCGCCCGGTGTCATGGAACCGATAGAAAGAAGGAATTTCGGATATGTCCCTGCCGCTTTCCACGCTTCCGGTTCCATAGCCCATCGATGAGCCATAATAACGATAAAGCCTGTCATCGTACAAATCACATGCGTATCAAGGAATACACCGATGGCAGAAATGATTCCCTGTTCACAGGGATGTTTTGCTTCCGCCGCAGCCGCAGGCATCGTGATAGTCCCCTGACCGGCTTCATTAGACATAAGGCCACGCTTCACGCCCTGCATGAGAACCGTACCGAAAGCTCCCCCGAAAACAGCTTCAGGAGTGAAGGCCCCCTTAAAAACTGCGCTGAAGAAATAAGGGACATTATCTAAGTTAATCAGAATCAGGGACACCACAGTCAATACATAAATCACCGCCATGACAGGAACAAGTTTATTGCTGACCGCGGCAATACGGCGGATTCCCCCGAAAGCCATGACCGTGACCAGTACAATGACAACAAGGGACACCACGTAGTAAAAAACAGACTGCACAGGAATAGTGCTTCCTGAAAGAATGCTTCCCATGGCTCCGACGGAAGACACGACATTAAAGCCCTGTGCAGGCAGGCACATCATGGCATACACGATATAAACCAGCGATAGTGCCACGCCGATCCACACTTTGTTCCCACAGAGACACCGCGCATAGAATGGAAGGCCTCCCACAAATTCTTTCCCCCGCTTCTCCTTGAATATCTGTGCCAGGGTACTTTCCGTATAAGCAGTCGCCATACCGAAAAACGCGGATACCCACATCCAGAAAAGCGCCCCCGGGCCGCCGGCAGCAATCGCTCCGGTTACACCGATAATATTTCCCGGCCCCACACGCATGGCCGTACTCAGACAAAAAGCAGCCAATGGGGAAATCCCCGTACGGATACTGTGATTGTCCATAAGCGTACGTACGCCCCGGCTGAAACACTGAATCTGTATAAAGCCGAGTCGGAAAGTGAAATACAGCCCGGATCCTACAAGGACGATAATGGCAAGTGAGAACTGTCCTAAAAGAGGGATTGCTTTCCAAAAGCCGAACATCTTAGGAAAGTCCCAAAAGAAATCGGATACCGGTGTAACGAAAGAAAGTACGGCATTCACTGCCGCGAATAAGCCTTCCATGGTGAGTCCTCCTGTAAAGAGGAAAACGATTCTCTCAGGCAAATCCGCCGCAGAATCGTCTTCCAAATATATTTCTGAATTGCTTCGAAACTTACTGCTTTACGCCCGCTGTTTCTATGGCTGCCGCCAGTTTCGCCGCAAGCCCTTTCATCTTTTCCTTGGATACGGAACAAACGGCAAGACGGATTCCTTTCTTCATAGGAACGAGGAATACATTGTCCTTTTCAAGGCAGTCACAGACTTTCTGCGCGCCTTCCAGCGGAATCGTGATGAAGAACCCGGAAATATAGGGGACAAACTTCACACCTGCATCTTTTGCTTCTTCCATGAAGATGGCCGCTCTTTCACCAATCAGCTTGAAATATTTATTTCTTTCCGCATCCAGCCTTGCCACCTTTGCGGAATCACTGCAAATATCAATCATTACATTCTGGGCGGCACTGTTGCAGTTCGACCAGGTTGCGCGGCTCGCATACTGATTGATGTCTACAAATTCCTTTGCCACATCAGCATCGGAAGTAATGCCGATCATCGCCCCCTGGCGCTGGCCGTAAAGAGTAAACCCTTTGGACAGTGTATAAGCCACGATCGTTAAAATATTCTTGGGAAGCCCGCCAAACACCTTAAAGAAGCGGCGGCATTCCTGTTTTTCACCGCTGTAATCCAGATATGCCACATCAGGAATAAGCACCGCATTTTTATCTTTCCCTTCCACCGTATGTTTCAGTACGTCCACAGCCGCCTGCCACTCTTCCACACTCATGCAGTACCCGGTGGGATTATTGGCGACACCGTTAAGAATGATGACAATATTTTTCTGGCGTGACAGGATATCTTCCACTTTTTCCCTGAAAGCGTCCACATTGAAATGACCGTCGTCTGTAAGAAATTGGAAAGAAGCAACCCTGCGATTCGGATAGTCAATCAAAGAATCATAAGCGCCCCAATGCCAATCGGTAATCAAAACTTCATCTCCATCAGCAGAATAATTATGAATAGCATGATGCAGCGCGCCTGTACCGCCTGGAGTCGCACAAGCATTAATGTATCCGCTCGGACGGGATTCTCCGAAACACTGGTCAATACAGCTTTCCAGAAACTTTTCATATCCCTGGATAGGCGCATATGCGATAATCTGGCGGGGTGTCAGCCTTGCATAGGCTTCCTGTACCACCTCAAGCTCCACTAAATTTCCGTCTTCATCAAGAATGGATCCAACAGTCCCGTTAATAACTTTATCTTTGCCGATTTTATCAGCCAAAGCCACGGCCCTGTTATTTGCCGCAAAAATATTGTCCTGCGCACTTTTCCCCCGCGCCTGCGGTGCTGCTACACTAAACATACGATCTCCCCCTTCCAAACTGCTCATCGCTGTTACGCTACGACTTTCATATGTTAAAGATACAAATTTATTTTACCATCATGGAAAATACGCTGCAATAAATAAGACTGTACATAAGGAATTTTATTCCCCTTACCACCTATAATTGATATGAACGGAACGGATACTCTGACGAAAGCCGCCTTCATTGTCTCATAAACGGACAAATCAATTATTTCCGGCAGATACGCTCCACTTCTTCCGCTCCGTTTCATTTTGCCAATGAATGAGTAGAGAAATAAGGAAAGCAAGAGCAAGCATTCCCGAAAAAAGACTGAGTGTCGCGCTGTAACTGCCGGTCGCCTCTTTCATGAGTGCCAATATGACCGGTCCTGCTATCCCCGCAATCCCCCAGGCTGTAAGAATGCTTCCATGGATAGCCGCCAGCTGGCGGACACCAAAAATATCGGAAAGGAAAGCGGGCATACAGGAAAATCCGCCGCCATAGCAGCTGATAACGGCAAGCACAAGAAACTGGAATACAAAGCTGTCCGTTATATCCGACAGACGATAAAATGCAAATACTTCAAAAGCAAAGAAAATCATATATGTCACACCGCGGCCGATCCAGTCAGAAACAGTAGACCAGAAAATACGCCCCCCACCATTCACGACGCCGATGATTCCTACAAAGGATGCCGCTTCCGGCGGTGCCATACTGATCACATCCTGTGCCATAGGAGATACGACGGCAAGAAGACCGATTCCGCAAGTAATATTTGTAAAAAAAATCCACCACAAAGCGTACCACTTCCATGTCCGCATCGCTTCCTTACGCGTAAGCTGCGGGCCGAGGATAGTACGCTTCTTTCCTTTCTCCATTTCCGCCTTCAATACATCTTGAAGACAGGGAACCACCTCTCCCGGACGGGGCGCCCGAAGGTAAGATGCAGAAAGCGCCATCACCGCCGCATAGACCGCGGCAAGAATAAGGAAATTCTCCGCCAGCCCCACCGTCACAGTGAGGTACTGCATAGCAGGGCCCGCAATAAGAGCGGCAAATCCAAATCCCATAATGGCCAGACCCGTAGCAAAGCCGCGATGCAGGGGAAACCACTTCACCAGCGTGGATACCGGAGTGATATACCCTGTTCCCAGTCCGATCCCCCCGATACATCCATAAAACAGGTACAAAAGCACCGCCGACTTTACATAAACGGCAAATGCCGTCCCCACCATGGCGGAGGCAAAAAAGCAGGCAGAAACCAGTCCCGACTTGCGCGGGCCAAGACGCTCCACAATACCGCCAAGAAATCCTGCGGAAAGCCCAAGAAATAAAATGGCAATAGAAAACGCCCACGTAGTTTCCGAAAGAGATAATCCCATTTCCACCATAACAGGCTTCGTGAGAACGCTCCAAGCATATACACTGCCGATGCAGATATGAATGCCTGCCGCCGCAAGCGCAATAAGCCAACGATTCCTTTTCATATAATCCCCTCCATTACTAGCTGAATGAAGGGAAACCAATAAGCGCAAAACCGCCTGAGTAGGTTTCCCTGCCCAGACGGTCGGCTTGTTTTCGAAATAGGAAGTTCACGTGGTCAATTCCACAGAATCCGTCAGTTCTCCCTATCCTTTAGATTGTGCAGTCATCGTATCATGAAAAATTCTTTCCGTCAATAGAAAACCCACACCATCTGTCTATCCTCTTTATCCCATGTCAGCCTGCCTGTTGCTTTTTAGAATCTGTGGGAATAAGAAAGTCTCCAGTTAAGCGGGAGCTCCAAGTTTCCATAACGGTTTGCGTAATTCTTGTGATCCAGGAGGTTGTTCAAGGTCAGGGAAATCGTATCCCGCGGGGTTATGTCATAAATCGTATTCCATGTCAGACGGATACGGGACGGTACATCCCCATAAGTGGAGTAGCATTCACGGTCACCGAGATATTTGAAATTCATCGTGCTCCGTACTTTATCCGCGCGGTATGTAAGTGCAGCAGCTATATCAATACGGCCTGCATCCTGCTCCCATTCCGGATTCTTTTTCGATGGATCTCTGATTTCCGGATTACCGTACCCCAGTCCAAAAGAATACTCCCAATGGGAATTCACCATTCTTGCAAATTCCAATTCCACACCGGTATTTCTGAACTCTCCTTTATTAATAGCATACTGCAGCCCGGTCAGAGGATCTTTATCAGACCAGCCGAGCTTGTTGTCAAAATTCATATGGTACACGGCAAACTTCAGACTGCTCTTATCCCCGACAAGCTTTTTTACACCGGTTTCATAAGTCCAGCCTTTTTCGGGATCCAGCCCGCCGGCAGCAGCTTTGTTTCCAAAATAAGCATCAACAGCAGGCATCTGGAAAGCGCGCCCCACATTAATATACCACGATGTGGTGTCATTGATTTTATACAGTGTCTGAATCTGGGGATTGATAATTTTCTGATCATCAAAAGGATCATCAATCATTTCTCCGCGCAGTCCGACAATCATGCTGAAGCGATCGTTAAACGCATGATCCCACGACAAATACAGTGCATTGTTCGTGCGGTGCGCCTTATTTGCTGATTTAACAAGGCTTGTATAATCCTCGCGTTTGAAACTGTACCCCGTGATTAAAGTATCCTTTTCTCCCAGCTTCCATTCTTTCTGTACATCGGCAATATAACTTTCCAGATCGGCCGATGAGGATATTCGAGCATTCTTTTCATGATCCCAGCCGTCAACCTGACGATAGTTGTATCCGAGTGTCGCCTTCACTCCATTGTCTTTCCCATGATAGTACAAGCCTGTAGTTATACGCCTGTCCTGATAAGTATAGTCATACTTTACAGGCTTTTTCCCCAGCTTGATGCCGCCCCTTGTAATCGTACCGTCCTGAAACATGAAATTGAAAGACAACTCATCTGTCAGTTTACCGACAACAGCGGCACGGTTCTTCTGCCCTTTCCCAATCCACCAGTCAATACTGGATCCGCGGGGAAAATCATTGGCTCGTGTGTAGTCATCGGAATATTCCTTCGACAGGCTCACCAGCAATCGGTCGCCCGCATAAGCCACGCCGAAGTCTTTATAATAATTTCCCACAGTCCCTTTAACAATAATCCCCTGTTTTGCCTGCCCAGGCTTTTTCGTAATGATATTCACCACGCCACCCATCGCTTCGCTGCCGTACAGAGTTCCTGCCGCCCCTTTGATGATTTCTACCTTCTCAATCATTTCGACAGGAATCCCGTCAAGAGAATTGTAATTCTTCAGATTCATAGGGATGCCGTCCACCATGACAAGAGTGCCCCTGTCATAACCACGGATAACTGTGCGTCCCGAACTGAAACCGAAATCCTGACCGCCGTCTCCATAACCTGTACTGGTAAGGCCCACCTGGCTTTCAATGATATCAAAAGCATTTTTATAACCTGCCTCCTCAATCTTCTTAGCGGTGACCACCGTTTCCGTCGCAGGTGTTTCTATTTCTGTCGTTTCCATCCTCTGCGCCGTAACGACGACAGGATTCAGCGTGTAAACCTGGTCTGCTGCTGCAGCTCCATTCCAGCCCGCCAGTGAAAACAACACTGCGCCAGCTAATAATTGACTCTTTTTCATCAGAATTCCTCCATTATTATTTTCTAATTTTTTAACTTACGGTACAAAGAAAGTGATGGACGAAAAATAATGCTCATCATTCACTCTATCTGCCAACTCACCTGCTGCAGGGCGGTCATACCGCGTACGTAACAGCCAAGTCCCCCAGTGATTTATACGAAACGCTGCCTCACCATCTCTATTTGTTGATACCATGACCGATGCCGCATCCCCGGATGAATATCCTTCATACATACCCCAGACTTTCAAAAAAGGAATCGGTTTCCCTTCAAAAAGAACCTTTACTTTCATAAGACCACCGCAGTTGTTTATGATTCCATAAGGGTTCGTAATAGGGATAATTTCCAGTTTCTGCCCAAACTCATGACCGATATCATCCCTAAAATTCCCGCCTGCGCAAATAATTGATTTTGCAAACTGCTGAGAATAAACTGAGGAAATTATATTTTCTTTCCCTGTTTTATCCTCTTTGACAGTTATTGTTTTCCCGTTTTTCTTATAAGATGTATTCAAGGCTGCCTTTCGTGTTATTGCAACCGTATAAATCCCTGGCTTATCCAGAGTGAGATCTGCCGCGGCGAAACCGGTCGTTTCCAAAATAACATCTTTTTCCCTGCCCATCGGATCACGAAGAATAATGCTTTCAAAATCTTCACTCTTCACAAAACTATCTACCGGAAAACGGTGTCCCCAGCCGATATATAATTTCGTCTTTATCTGCCCGCTGTCAGACGCAGCAGGCATGTAATCAGTAAAATTTAGCCACAACGAATGGGCATCCGCCGTATAAGAAAAAAATAACATTGCCAATACCATCGCAAGACTACCAATGCGTCTGCTTTGTTTCCCGAGTTTCATAAACACTCCTTCATTAAAAACATCCTCACTATCCTTAAAGTCTATAATTATAAGTCAGGAGGAAATTAGTCGGTACCGTACTGTAATGACTGGATCCATGGTTAATATTGTCATCACGATCTAAGATATTGTTCACGGTCAAAACAATATCACTTTTAACATTCGGCATATATTTTACGGTCAGTGCCGTAAGAAGATACGGCTTTTCATCAAAAGAGTGAGCATTGGATGGACTCAGAACACGGTCTGCCATATAGTTTGCATGGAGAGACATTTTCCATTTATCTTTTTCATAAGACACTCCTGCATTAAGCATAAAACGGCCATACTCACGATCCCAATATGTTTTTGCACCAATTTTTTCGGAATTTACTTTTGTTTTTGGGTCTTGATAAGTTATACCGGCATGCCAGGTCAGGTTATCGGTTGCCTTTTCCGTTACTGACAATTCAATTCCATGATTTTTAAAATCTTCATTGGCCGCATAAGACTTATCTGCATTTGCACCAGTTCCCTTGGAGTAAGAAATATTATCTTTAATTCTTGTCACGAAGAAAGCTGCTTTATACTGCCTCTTCTTTGTCTCTTTTTTCCATCCCAATTCATAGTGTAGCCCTTTTTCCGGTTTCAGGTTTGGATCTCCCACAAGGCTGATACCGGGACGATTCGCCTTATTGTACATAGCGCTGAATGTCGGCAAAACAAAAGACTGGCCTACACTGGCATAAAGGCTTTCTCCTTCATTCAGATGATGGAGATACTGGAACTGGCCGCTAAAATTGTGAAAATTCTTATTCTCCGCCGCACCGGTAGTCCATGTTTCCCGTCCCGATAAAATGATATTATCTTTTTCAGACAACTTCTTATCCCAGGATGCAAAAAGAGAGAAAATATTTCTTGTACGGTTAGCATCTGAATAGTTATAATATTCATTTCGCTCAAAAGATGTTCCCAAAAGGAAGGTCTGTACCTCGCCCTCCCAAAGTTTTTGGAAATCATATCCATACGACAAATTCCTTTCTTTGCTGTTCGTCTGTTTCGGATATCCCTTCTTACTTCCGGTGGCAGAATAATAATCCGTCCCTTTCGTTTCCAGTATATTTCTATTGTAGAAAAAATGCCCGCTCCAGCCATCCATATCATGAAAATTCAATTGGACAAAGTCTTTATCTCTTTCATAAGTACGGTCATAGCGTATCTTCCCGCCCAATTTATTTTCCAATTTTCCGCGCTGAAAAGTATAATCATACTTATTTTTTGATTCATTGTGATTATACAGTAAGTCTATTTTGTCACTGACAGCGTATGAGGCAAGCAAATCATGCTTTTCATACCCTTTGAAACGGTGGCGCATTTCTGTCGTCCCTGACCGAAAAGACCCCGGCCAGCTTGAAGAAATAAGACCGGTATCCCCCCACTTGCCATAATTATAGGCAATGGAGAAATTCCCGAGCCCTGCTGATACTTTATAATTTTGCTGTCCATAATTGCCGAGCCCCACCGCAACAGAATTATTCAGTTTCTTTTTCGTAATGATATTAATAACGCCACCGGTCGCCTGAGATCCGTACAGAACTGCTCCACCGCCGCGAACTACTTCTACTTTCTTGATACTGTCCACCGGAATATCTTCTAAATTATACTTCCCGCGCCAATTTATCGGAGTACCGTTTACAAGAACAAGTGTGCCATCTTCCACACCGCGCATAACGAGTTTACTTGTCATAGAACTGATTGCCGAACCATTCGGCCCCATTCCGACATAACTCACGCTATCTAAGAAACCGAGCGCCTGTTGAAGATTATCCTGCCCTGTCATCTGCAACGCTTCTTCGGAAATCACCTGCGTACTGGATGCAACACTCACATCTTTCTTTTCATAGCGGGACGCAGTAACCGTCACCGGCGCCAGTTCATACACATCTGCTCCCGCAACTCCATTCCAGCCCGCCAGTGCCAGCAGTACTGCCCCTGCCAGCAATTGACTTTTCTTCATCATCATTCCTCCTCTGATAATATTATTTACGTACTGCCAAATGATTTGCCGCACCCCATCCTTTCGCGTCAACTAATACATATAAAAACAATGTATCTATCACCAGCAGAAGAAAGCTGTCCGATGTTTCGCCTATCCTGCATGATGAAAAGCAATAAAAAAGCAATGAGCGTACCATAAAGGGAATTTCTTTATGAAATTCTCATCACCCCTGTGAGTAATATAAATGCTTCGCTTATTATTATTTTATGCAAGCCACTTATATTATTTACTTTACATAATCATATGTCAATCATAAAAAATGTTTTCTTCATAATAGACTTATTCCTCAAAAAGAAAAAGCCATGCATATGCACAGCTTTCTCAATTCTCACATCAGAATTTATATTCCACTCCTGCCAGGAAGTTGCGTCCCAGGTTATAGAATGTGGATGAAGATGAAGAAATAATATCATGACGGTTGAAAAGATTATCAATATTCAGGAAGAAACGAGCATTATCATTCGCCTGATAAGAAAAGTTCAGATCAGTGAAAAACTGGCTCTTGAAAGATCTATAAGGCGTATAATCACGGATACGTTTTCCCAGATAAGCGAACTCAAAAGCGCTTGTCAGCTTGCCGGTCCTGTAAACGATACCGCCGTTCCACTGCACCTTGCCGTAATAATCATGCCAGTCCCCCGTTGTACCGCCGGCCTTTCTTTCCTGCTTCTCCGGATGTCCGAAAGTCAGGCCCGTGTGATAGGACAGATTTTCATTTTCATTTCTCGTCCATTCCAGTTCAACGCCGGTATTTCTTACATCCTCATTGGCATATTTGATTTCATCCACTACACCTGCGCCGACTTTTGCTTCCAGGCTGTCCTTGATTTTGTAGTGGAATGCGGCCAGACGCCAGGATGACTTGCCTATATTTTTCTTTGCGCCGATTTCATAGTGGGTTCCTGTCTGCGGACGAAGTCCCGGAGAAGCAATAACATTGCCGCCGCCATAAAGCTGCTTAAACGTCGGCATCATGAAAGACTTTCCCGCCTTGGCATAAATCATGGTATTCTTACTCAGATCATGCATGAGAACCAGTTCGGGCGTAAACTTGTCATACTTGTTTCCTGCATCATCTTTCGCAACCCAGGTCTGACGAAGATTCAGGTTTGCCCTTGTCGCCTTGGTGAAATCGTATTCCAGCTGTCCATAAAGGGAATACATATTCCGCGCATAGTGATAAGTATTTCCATCGATAACTTCTGCCATGTCCCTGCGGAAATCGCCGCCGATGAGAATGGATCCCTTATCAAAATGCCAGCGATTGGATAAGTTGAACCCGATGGTCTCATCATTATTTTCCGTCTTTGTGAAAATCCGCTCATTAGGATCATACTTTCCTTTTTTCGCGGAAGGCGCTACTTTCGTTTTGTTCTTACCGGTGGACATGTCTCTCTTATGATAGTAAAAATCCGCTTTCAGATCATTCTTATCATAATGCAGCCCTGCCACGTTTTCACGGGTCTTATAGGTCACATCCTGACCGGGCTGTCCTTTATTCTTTCCATTGCGTCCGTCATAACGGTATACATAATGGCTGTTGTTTTCCGAGTAAGCGTGGGTAAAATAAAGATCGTCGGTGATATTGTAGCGCCAGTCTACATAATTGTGCTCAGCACGGATGATATTGTAATACATTCCTGCAGGACGGCCGCCGTCAGGATGGGAAATATGATCTACCTTCCCCATGTGATCGTAGGAATAAGTAATCCCAAATTTGTCCCCCGCCTGGACACTGACTGCATAGTTCTGCTGCCCATAGTTGCCAAAACCCGCTTTTACCTTGGTATCCCTTGTACCCTTGGTAATGATATTAATAACGCCACCGCTGGCTTCGGAACCATAAAGAACCGCACCGCCGCCGCGGACAATTTCCACTTTTTCCACGGAATCGGAAGCGATATCCTGTAGATTGTACATACCGCTCTGATTCATCGGAACACCGTTCACAAGAACGAGCGTACCTTTTTCAACACCACGGATGACCGCTTTTGCTGTCATTGTCCCCTGGGATAAACCGCGAGGTCCCTGGCTGCTGGTAATAATTCCGGTAGAGAACTTGAGTGCTTCCTGCATATTGGCGGCTCCGGTTTCACGAATCTGTTTATCCGTGATAATCTCCACCGCTGCCGGTGTTTTTAATTCTTTTGTATTTGTACGTTCCGCCGTAACAATAATGGGATCCAATGTATAGATCTCTGCCGCATCTGCTGCACTCCACCCTGCCAGTACAAGCAATAAAGCTCCTGCCAGCGCTGTGTCCTTTTTCTTCATACTTTTCCTCCTCTGACTGCGGAAATGCTGATTTCCCTAAACAGCGTTTCCTCACAAATAAATGAAAATCCTATATCACTGATTTCCGGCAAGGCTTTCCGATGTTTCGCCTGCGAAAATGAAATGAACGAAAAAACAAGAGACTCTCCCTTCTCTGATTTGTGGATCTGTCCTCTTAAAACGTTTTTCCCCCTGTCAGCGCATTAATTCTTTTACAGGAAGATTTCTTATATTATCTGCACATTCATAATAATTTGTCAATAAATTCGTTATGTATCCTTCAGTAATTATCATCACACTGTCTTAAAATCCTTTTATTTCTCTTACCATTCGTAAAAATATATTCATTTACCTGTAAAACAATCAAATTCCACTCCGGAAATACATCCATAAAATCAATTCACGCACATAAAAACCGGCTCTTTATAAAGCCAGTTTTCACATTTCCATAACATTTAGGCAAAAAGTTCATCAGGCAGGACTTTATTCTTTCCTTCTTCAATGGTAAAGATAGAAGCGAGAAGTTTTTTCGTATACGGGTCTTTTGCCAGTGTCAGATCGCGAATCGTTTCTACCACTTTCCCTTTCTGCATGACTATGATTTTGTCACAGAATGTATTGGCAAGGGCAAGATCATGACAGATAAAAAGATAGGCTACCTGTCTTTCCCGCTGAAGCCGGGTAAGGAGTTCGATCACGGTTTTCTGTACGGACATATCCAGTGCCGAGGTCGCTTCATCACAAATGATGATTTCCGGTTCCAGCACCAAAGCTCTTGCGATGGCGATACGCTGCCGCTGTCCGCCTGACATATTATTGGCATAACGGTCGGAAAATTCTTCCGGAAGTTCTACCAGCCGCAGCATTTCCCTTGCTTTCGCATCAACTTCACTGTTCTTTATCATGCCGAAGTTTTTCAGCGGTTCGCATATAATATCGCGGACGCGCATTTTCGGATTGAACGCAGTAGAAGGATCCTGGAAAACCATTTGTATTTTCTTACGATGCTGCCGGAGTTCTTCCCCCTTTAAACGAGTAATATCCTCTCCGTGGAAAATAATCTTCCCTGCAGAAATATCGTATAAGCGGGTCAGCATCTTAGCCACGGTAGACTTGCCCGAGCCTGATTCCCCTACGATACCGACTGTCTCAGCCTTATGCACAATGATATCCACACAGTCGCAGGCTTTGAGAACTTTTCCTCTGCCCAAGTCAAAGTTTTTACAGATATTGTCTATATGAAGTATTTCTTCTCCGCCTTTCATGCTGTTGTCTTACCTCCTAAGCTGGGAACCGCCGCCAGAAGCATTTTTACATAATCGGTTTTCGGATGGTAAATAACTTCTTCCGCTTTCCCGTATTCTACCACTTCGCCATTTTTCATCACCATGATATTATCCGCCATGTAAGCGGCGACACCCATATTGTGGGTAACGATGATAATGGCAATGTTCATATTTTTACGCACTTCCATCATTTCTTTGACAATGGTCGCCTGTGTCGTCACATCAAGAGCCGATGTCGGCTCATCAGCCAGGAGCAGTTTCGGATGGAATGACATGGCCATGGCGATACCGACACGCTGCCGCATGCCGCCGGATAATTCATAGGTATAACTTTTCAAAACCTGTTCCGGATCAGGAAGTCTGACCATTTCCAGCATAGAGATCATCCGATCATGGGCTTCTTTTTCATCAGTCAGCCCGTGAACCGCCAGAAAGTCCCGATACTGCCTTCCGATCGTATGGATGGGATTCATCATGGCGCCGCTGTCCTGGAAAATCATAGACACGTCTGTGCCGCAGAGGCTCCTGTGCATCTCCGAGGTCTGGTTCTGCGTATCCTCTCCATTGAGAATGACCTGTCCTTCAGCAATGTGTCCGCCACCGGGAAGGACATGCTGAATAGCACGGATAACCGTCGTTTTCCCTGAACCTGACTCTCCTACGATAGCCAGAACCTGCCCCGCATCCAAATCGAAAGATACATGGCGGACCACAGGGTCACCTTTTCCATAGGCGATTCCTAAATCTCTTACCTGTAATAGCATGGGAATATCTCCTCATAATAAATTCAATTGAAATGGAAACAGAAATTCGATACAGCATGGCAACGGCCGGACAAAAACGGTCTGTACCGAATTTCCATCCCCATTTCAGAGGAAGGAAAGCCGCTTCTCCGCTGCCGGATATATGACAGTGGAGAAAAGGCAATATTTCATTACAGAAATTACTTAGCCGGAGTAATGTCCTTAGTTACCCAGTAATAGTCACACGGATAAATATTGGCATTCTGGACAGCCTTATTGCTTACCATATTGGTCTGCGGATAGCCGAATACCAGGATAGCGGCATCATCCTGAAGAATCTTTTCCATCTTAATGATGATATCTCTGCGCTTAGCCGGATCAAATTCAGACGCCAGCTGATCGGACAAAGCATCATATTCAGGATTGCTGTACCCGGAGCCGTTCTGCGGATTGCTGTCATTTACATTTGTTTTCCAGTACATATTGATAAATACTTCCGGATCCCCTGCCTGTTCGGTGAGTACATTGGAAATGATGAGATCGCCTTCACCACGCTTGCCCATGCCGTCAATGACATTGTAATCGACATTTTTCAGGTTCACCTTAATACCGATTTTCTTTGCATCCGACTGGGTAGCTTCAGCAAACAGCGGAAGTTCCGCACGGCCGGAATAGAATACGAAATCCAGTTCCAGATTCTTTCCATCCTTATCCACGAAACCATCACCGTCACTATCTTTCCATCCTGCTTCCGCCAGCAGTTTCTTAGCGCTTTCCACATCATATTTATCCGGATAAGCCTTCATCAATTCATCGAAGCCGAAATCCAGAGATGGCGGAAGCTGCGGACCGCCCGGTGTAAAGGTATCTTTCAAAAGCACCTTTGCATAAGTTTCACGATCCAGTGAACGGATCAATGCCTGGCGGACTTTCTTATCCGCAAGCGGTCTGCCTTCTTTTACAGTCATACGGGCAATAACGTCACGGATAGAAGAAATGGAGCTGATATTAAATTTATTCTTATCCTGGAACAGAGCCAAATCGCCGGCTGCTACGTTCACAGCCACATCAATCTCGCCTTTCTGGAGTGCCATGGCACGGGTATTCGGATCATCAATGGTATTGACAACCAGGTGTTTAAATGGAACAGCTGCATAATAATTCGGGTTCGCATCCAATTCGCATTTTGCCTTGGAGAACGATTTAACCATGTATGGACCGGTACCGATCGGACCCTGCTTAGCAAAGTCTACTTTTCCGTCGGAATCGACATCAACGATAATGAAGAGCGGATCCCCCAGCATGCCCGGAAGGGTAGCAATCGGTTTTTTCGTGAAAATGGTGACATTCTGTCCGTCGGCAGTGATATGATCCAGTTCAAACATCGCCTTTGCACGGGGAGACTTGGCAAAAGTACGTTCAATGGACTTCTTAACCGCTTCGCCGGTAACCTTGGTGCCGTTGGAGAACTTGATATCCTTGATTTTGAAAGTCCAGGACATCTTATCATCAGACACCTTCCAGCTTTCAGCAATCCACGGTTCCGCATTCATTTTGGAATCAAAATGGACAAGGCATTCACCGATGCCGTAGCGCATAACCTGCCAGCCAAAATAATTGTCGGTCGGTTCCAGGCTGTCTGCAAAGTTGGTAATACCTACGGTCAAAGTGTCTTTCGGTCCTTTGGAGGCAGACTTGTCTCCGCCGCCGCAGCCGGCAAACGCGACTGTCATAAGAGCTGCTGCTGCCAATGCGGCGCCTTTCTTGTAAATAGATTTCATGGATCTAACGCTTCCTTTCTTAAAACAAAATATAAATTAGGCAAAACCTGTTACATATGCAGAACGGCGGCAAAAAAGCCAGCCCTTCTGATAGGAACCATATTGATCAGTCCTGACGCGGATCCAGGACATCCCGGAGAGAATCTCCCCACAGATTGAAAACGACAACGGTTATAAAAATAGCAAGCCCCGGGAAAATCATCAGCCACGGAGCAGTCTGTAATTGCTGCCGACCTTCATTCAGCATAAGGCCCCACTCCGGCGCCGGAGGCTGGCTGCCGAACCCAAGGAAAGATAATCCCGCCAATTCCATCATCATGGCGCCGATATCAGAAGCGGCCGTGATAACCATCAGAGGCAGAATGTTGGGCAAAATGTGCGTCCAAAGAATGTGCGGCGCAGAGCCTCCGCTTACAATAGCAGCATCGACGAAATCACGCTTCTTAATTTTCAGGACCATACTTCTTGAAAGGCGGGCATACTTCGTCCATGTCACACAAAGCATGGCAATCATGGCATTCACAAGACTGCCTCCCAGAATACCGGCAATAGCGATGGCAAGAATAACGCCGGGGAAAGAAATCATCATATCCGCAAACCGCATGATGACCGTATCCACAATACCGCCAAAATATCCGGCAATGACCCCCAGGAATGTACCTACCACAAAAATAAGGAATACCAGGAAAAGTACGCTCGTCAGGGAATAGCTGGCTCCGTAAAGGATACGGGACAGCACATCGCGTCCCAGCTTATCCGTTCCAAAAAGATGCGCTGCAGATGGAGCCGCGTTAGCATCCCGCATGACCGCTTCCAGCGGATTATAGGGAGATATCACCGGGGCCAGCACAGTAATCAGTATCAGGAGAAACACCAGCAGAGATGTAATACGGAATGCTTTATTTTCCTTAAACCCTTTAATGATATTTTCCATAAATTATCTGCCTGCCTTTCTCAATCTGGGGTCAAGACGATTATACGAAAGATCTACAATCAAATTGATCGCCATATACATAAAGGCAATCCAAAGAACAATCGCCTGTATTGTCTGAAAGTCTCGATAAATAATTGCCTGAACCACCGTATAACCAAGTCCGGGCCAGGAAAACACGATTTCAACAACAGCCGCGCCGCCCAGAAGAGAGCCGAAAGCAAGCCCTAAAAGCGTTATCAGAGGCAAAAGCGCATTGGGAAGAACTTCTTTCCATAAAATGTGAGATTCGGAAAACCCCCTTGCCCGCGCTCCCATAACATAATCCTGCCGCAGTTCTTCCAGCACAGTCGCGCGAACCTGCCTTGTATACTTCGAAGCCATAACCACGCCGAGCGTCACCATGGGAAGAATCAGATTTTCCACAGAAACATCACCGCCGACGATAGGAAACAAATTAAGCTTTAACGCAAAAATCCACAGAAGCATAAGCCCCATCCAAAAGTTAGGCACAGATACCCCCGCAAAAGTAAACCCGCGGATAATGTAATCAAACCAGGTATTCTGCTTAACTGCCGTATATATCCCCAGTGGAATAGCAAACAAAAGCATAAAAACGGAAGAAGCAAACGCAAGAATAACCGTAGCGGGCAAAGCTTCCATAACCGCATCCAGTACGGGTTTCTTCATCATAAAGGAAAATCCGAAATTCCCCTGAAGCACCCGTCCGAGCCAGCTCAGGTACTGCATAAAGAACGGTTGATCAAGCCCCAGTTCATGCCGGAGCGCATCCATCTCCGCCTGGCTGACCACGATATCTTCATTACCGGCAATCATCTGCCGCACCACATCCCCCGGTGCGAGCATGACCAGGCAAAACGTAATAAAGCTGATCCCTAAAAGAACAAGAATCATCTGCCCAAGACGCATAGCAATTTGTTTGTTTGTCACACCTATCATCTCCACGTTGGCAAAATAAAAGCATGAATCGGGGAATCATTAATCCATGCCAAAACAAGGTAATTCAAATACCCTGATATTTTTCTTTAAGCTGTACCCCTGATTTGCTCCCCAAAGCGACATTGATACTTTACACACTTTTTAATATACACATTATATCACAATATATTAACATTGCAATAAAAATCCATAAATGTTTGCCGAACCTGCAGTTTACAGCCTATCCGATACATATCATTTGCCCATAATGCATATACCCCTATATGTATTCTAAAATGTATTTTAGCCTTACTTAATCCATAAAATATTTTTTATCTGTGTACAAACAGAAAATTCCCTGCAGATGCAGACTCATTTCCCTGTCTGCCCTTACGCATATTGAGTTCAATCTTTATATTTCTTATAATGAAGTGAAAAAGAATTTAATGTAAACAGGAAATGCATAGGAGGAACCATGGATCTGGATAAAATTTGCCGGGCTTTTAAAAGAAACCGATTCGACTGCACCATTTTCGAAACGGCAGAAGAAGCGGCCGCATATTTATCACAGGAAATACACGGTAAAACCGTGGGGATGGGCGACTCCATGACACTGGAGAGCATGAAAATGTACGAACGGCTTTCAGAGAATAACGAAGTTTATGACGTGCAGCATATTGAAAACAAAGATTACACATCGAAAGAACGGATGGAACAATTTCTTTCCATGGCAAGGAAATGCCTCATGACCGATGTCTTCCTCACATCCGCCAACGCTGCATCGGAAACGGGCGAACTGGTAAACATCGATGGTACGGGAAACCGGATTTCAGGCTCCCTCTTCGGACACAGAAAAGTGTATTTTGTTATCGGTGTGAATAAAATCTGTCCTACTTTGGACAACGCCATTTTCAGGGCAAGAAATGTAGCCGCCCCAAAGAATGTAGAGCGGCATCACTATAAAAATGGCTGTTCCTTCTTCAATTACAAAAAATGCTGTGACTGCAGCGCGCCTGATCGGATCTGCAACGCTCTTGTAATCTACTACAAGAAGATGAGGAATATGGACATGGAAGTCGTCATTATCAATGAAGAATTGGGATTATGAAGACAGAAGCCATTAGCTGTGAGCCGTCAGCCATAAGCTGGAGAATAGAGGATATGAGCGCTGTCCGTTAAGCGTTATTATCCTGAACGAATGTGAAGGATCTATTACCGTGGTGAGGAAGATGGTAAGACGTCATAGAGGTAATAGATTCTTCACTCCATGCCACTATTCCGTTTTTCGTCTTTCTCATAAGGCATTCTTACCCCCGTTCAGAATGACAATTGGATGAAAGAGCGTCATAATGAGGGAAACGTTAATCGTCATCCTGAACGAACGTGAAGGATCTGCCGCCGTGATGGAGAATACGGTAAAATGTCATCCAGAGCGACAGCGAAGGATCTATTACCGTGGTGAGGAAGGCGGTAAGACGTCATTAGTGTAATAGATTCTTCACTCCGTGCCACTATTCCGTTTTCGTTTTTCTCACAAGGCATTCTTACCCCCGTTCAGAATGACAATTGGATGAAAGAGCGTCATAATGAGGGAAACGTTAATCGTCATCCTGAACGAACGTGAAGGATCTGCCGCCGTGATGGAGAATACGGTAAAATGTCATCCAGAGCGACAGCGAAGGATCTATTACCGTAGTGAGGAAGGCGGTATGAAGATAAAAGCCATCAGCTGTGAGCTGTCAGCTACAAGCTAACTATTCTTTTACGGTTTGAGTCATTACGACAAGTGAGTATCCTCAATCGCACTACGTGCGCCAGCAGCTCCTTCTAACGGCCGACTCCATGATCCCTGTATGAGACGGTAAAATATCATCTAGAACGCCAGCGAAGGATCTATTACCGTGGTGAGGAAACCGCAAAATATACTTGACCAAGACCCCTTTGCATAAAAGCGCAAAAAAGCTTCTCACATTCAGGATATACTCCATGTTCTGCGAGAAGCTTTTTACATTCCATTCATTCCCCTGCCAGGCACTTCCGACCGGATGCGCCGGACAGCAGAGAGAAATCAAAAACATGAGCCGCCATCCGCTGTCAGTTTATCCGATATTGGAAATTATTTCTTTTTCCCGCCGAGATAGGCCGCCATGACGTCGGGGTTCCCCGCCACTTCCGCAGCCGGTCCTTCCATAACGATTTTTCCCGTTTCCATGACATAAGCATAGTCAGCAATCTGCAGTGCTTTTCGTGCATTCTGTTCTACAAGAAGAACCGTTGTCCCCATTTTATTGATATCCTTGATGACATCAAAAATCTGCTGGACGACAAGAGGCGCCAGCCCCATGGATGGTTCATCAAGAAGCATGAGCTGCGGTCTTGCCATCATGGCACGGGCAATGGCGAGCATCTGCTGTTCTCCGCCGGAAAGGGTGCCGCCAAATTGGTTTTCCCTTTCCAGCAGCCGGGGAAAACGCTGGAACACTTTCACCATATCTTCCCTGATTTCTGCCTTATCCTTTCTCTGATATGCACCGAGTTCCAGATTTTCACGGACAGTCATATTCTGAAGGATCTGCCGCCCTTCCGGCACAAGGACTACACCGGCATTCACGATATGGAACGACTTTTGTCCCGTGATGGATTTATCCTTGAAAAGGATCTCCCCTTCCGAGAGTTTCATGAGCCCCATGATGGTTTTCATCGTGGTGGACTTTCCTGCTCCGTTCGCTCCGATAAGGGTCACGATTTTCCCTTCGGGAACAGAGAGGCTGATGCCTTTCAGCGCCGTGATATTTCCATAGCCGGCGACAATATTCTTAAGCGTAAGCAGCATCATTCGTCCTCCTTTCCGAGATAAGCCTCAATAACGGCAGGATTATTCTGTACTTCTTCGGGAACGCCTTCTGCCAGTTTTTCGCCGAAGTTGACGACAATCAGGCGGTCGCAGAGAGTCATCACAAGGTGCATATCATGCTCAATCAAAATAATGGTCGTTTTATAGGTTTCACGAATTCCACGGATGAGTTCCGTAAGAGCTGCTGTTTCGCTGTCATTCATGCCTGCTGCCGGTTCATCCAGGAGGATAAGTTTCGGATGGGCGGCAAGAGCACGCGCGATTTCCAGCTTTCTCTGCTTGCCGTAGGGCAGTTCCGTGGCAGGGCGGTCCGCATCCTGTTCCAGCCCCACAAAGCGGAGCAGTTCCATCGCTTCCTTCCGCGCTTCTTTTTCTTCTTTCTTCTGTGCACCTGTGTGGAGGATACTGGCAAGGAATCCTGCTTTTAAATGGTCATGCTGTCCGACAAGAATATTCTCCAGTACTGTCATCCCCGTGAAAAGACGGATATTTTGGAACGTACGGGCGATACCCCCATTGATAATCTGATAGGGTTTCTTCCCACTGATCGACTGTCCGTCAAAAAGGATATCCCCTTCAGAAACCGGATACACGCCTGTGATCAGGTTGAAAATCGTTGTTTTACCGGCGCCGTTTGGCCCGATGACACCGAATATTTCCCCTTTCTCCACATGGAAGGACATATTCGATACCGCCGTAAGACCGCCGAAACGCTTCACCACATTCTGCATTTCAAGAAGCATCACTTTTCTCCTCCTTCCACGGGAACGGCTTTCTTTTTGCTGAAAAGCGAACCGATCCACTTCACCGCGTCATAAGAAAGAATACCGTCCGGACGGAAAGCCATGAGTGCCACAAGCATCACGCCGTAGATGATATCCCTATATTCCGCCAGGGAACGGAGCGATTCGGGAACGATAGTAAGCACTGCCGCGCCGAGGACAGGCCCCCACATGACATTGCTGCCGCCGAAAACTGTGTAGAGAAGCATATCCACTACACGATGCCACGAGAAATCCGTCGGACTGATAAAGAATGTGACATGAGCGTACAAAGCGCCCGCCACTCCCGCAAAAAACGCGCTGAAGAGAAATCCCATCATTTTGTAATACACTACATTGATTCCCGACAGAGAAGCAGCGTACTCATCGGCCTTCACGGCTGCCATGGCGCGGCCGATGCGGGAATGTTCCAGCCGGTACCAGAAGGAAATAATCAGAACCGTCAAAACCAGCAGCACCAGACACACAAGAAGCTGTCCGCCCGTCTGTGAATCTATTTCCAAAGCATCCAGGAGCCCCCAGTCGCTTGCATAATCGGAAAGTACACTTCCCATGGAAGGAATCCCCGAATAGCCGAGTGCACCGTGAGTAATTTCCAGATTCAAGGCGATGACTCGGACCACTTCACCGAACCCCAGCGTGGCAATCGCCAGATACAGCCCGCGGAGACGGATCGTCGGCAGTCCGATAACCAGAGCCACAAGAACCGCCATGACACCGCCAAGGAAAATCCCTACGGGCATAGGTACGTGGTACTGCGCTGTCAGAATGGCGGACGTATACGCACCGAAACTCATCAGCCCGGCATTCCCCAAAGAAAGGATGCCCGTGCAGAGCGTCATGTAAATCGTCATGGCAAGAATAATATTGATGCAGACAAAAGTGAGAACCTGCAGAAAATATCCATTCAGCAAATCTTCCATTACGGCCTTCCTCCCTTCCCCGCTTTCGCAAAAAGTCCTTCCGGACGAATGAACAGAATCAAAATGATAAGGCCGAAGGCCACCGCGTCACGATAAGAAGAAGTACCGTAAGCCACGCTGAATACTTCAGCAATGCCGAGAATGAAACCGCCTGCCATGGCTCCTTCCACATTGCCGAGACCGCCCATGATGAGCACCGCCAGCCCTTTCAGCCCCATTGACGTCCCCATCGTCGGTTCGATCGCGTTGAAAGAAAGTCCGATCAGTACGCCTGCCGCTGCACCGAGGGCAGAAGCCAGCATCACCGTCAACGTAATGATACGGCCCGTATTGATTCCAAGAAGACCGGCCGTCTCCGCATTTTCCGAAGTCGCCCGGATCGCCTTGCCCACCTTCGTCCGGTTCAGCATGACTGTGAGAAGAACCATGAGTACCACTGCCGTCCCCAAGCTGATAATCTGGATACCGGAAATTTTAAAGACTCCCATATCCATCAGTTCATTGCCGAACGCAGACGGAAACGAACGGGTCTGCGGCCCCCAGACCATAAGCGCCACACTTTCAAGAAATGTGGATACGCCGATCGTACTGATAAGCGGCGCCAGATGCGTCGCCTTATGCTTGCGAAGCGGACGGAGCGCCAGCAGCTCCAGCGCATACCCCAGAACCGCGCCCCCGATCATGGCACCGGCCAATGCAGGGAAAATATTCATTCCCGCTTCCGTTACCAGAAGCAGGCCGATATAAGCGCCTATCATGAAAATTCCGCCATGCGCCATATTCACGATATTCAATACCCCGAAAACCAGCGTATATCCGATAGCAATAACCGCATAAGCGCTTCCCAGCGTTAAACCGTTGACAAGCTGTTGAAAAAACACGATAACTTTCCCCCTTCTTGAGAAATATTTCTTTGCCCAAACCTCAGACAAAACTTTGCAAAAACCATAAAAGGACTAAAAACCGCCCCTGCCGCACGGCAAGACACCGATGCAGCAGGGGCGGAAATCTCCGCGGTACCACCCTGTATTTGTCACTCTAAGGAAAAAGAGGCAGAACTTCCCGATAACAGAAAAGCCCCCACCTTCATTGCTGAAGATAGGGGCGAACAGTCGCGGTACCACCCTACATTATACTCTTAATCCTTCCTCCGTAACGTGGATAAACGCCATTTTTTACTTATTTCAAAAATGGAGCTCTCAGGCGATAAAAAATAACGGAATGTACCGGCTTGCACCCTCCGCCGGCTCTCTATGCCATGGACCGCCATCTTTCCTGTCCTGATCATTGCCTGTATCCCCTTAACGCGGGTAACGCCGATGATTACTTCATTCATCCTCGGAACTCCCGGGCGAGCAGGCATCTGCTTTCGTATCGGTTCCCACCACTCCCGACTCTCTATGACGAACCTGTCAGATACGTTTCCCGTTCACAGTCCTTGGTTTTTGTTTGTGATGTCAATTATATGCTGAAATATTTCCACTGTCAAGGGAAATATTAAAACATCTTTTACTGGTTGAATGTTAAGCACAGAACTTTCTATTTCATCATTTTGCATCACAAAACAGTATGGCTCCAAAATAGCTCTTAACCGTTATCGCTTTCCTTTTCCTTGCGGATGACATCATGGGCGCCACCCTCCACGATGGAAGTCGCGGAAACCAGCGTAAGCTTCGCTTTCTTCTGGAGTTCGGCAATCGTGAGCGCACCGCAGTTGCACATCGTAGCCCTCACCTTGCTGCAGGTCTTAGCCACATTCTCCTTGAGCGGTCCTGCGTAAGGAACATAAGAATCCACGCCTTCCTCAAACTGGAGTTTTTTGTCCCCGCCCAAATCATATCTGGCCCAGTTACGCGCACGGTTTGAACCTTCTCCCCAGTATTCCTTCACCACAGTGCCGCCCACTGTACGCTTCTGCGTAGGAGACTCATCGAAGCGGGCAAAATAACGGCCCAGCATGACAAAATCGGCTCCCATCGCCAGCGCCAGCGTGATGTGATGATCATAGACAATGCCGCCGTCAGAGCAGACCGGCACATACACGCCCGTCCGTTCATAGTATTCATCCCTTGCCTGGCAGACTTCAATCAAAGATGTCGCCTGCCCGCGGCCAATCCCCTTTGTTTCACGAGTAATGCAGATGGATCCGCCGCCGATGCCGACCTTTACGAAATCGGCGCCCGCCTCCGCAAGGAACAGGAATCCTTCACGATCCACCACATTGCCCGCGCCGACCTTCACACTGTCGCCGTACTTTTCGCGGATCCATTGGATAGTCATCTTCTGCCATTCGGAAAACCCTTCCGAAGAATCAATACAGAGCACGTCCGCCCCCGCATTGACAAGGAGCGGCACACGCTGCTCATAGTCGCGGGAATTGATACCGGCGCCCACGACAAAACGCTTCTCCGCATCCAGCATTTCATCCGGATTCTCACGATGAGAATCGTAGTCCTTACGGAAAACGAAACCGTAAAGGCGGCCATCTTCATAAAGGACGGGAAGGGAATTGATTTTATTGTCCCAGATAATATCATTGGCTTCGGAAAGTGTGATGCCGAACCCGGCAGTGACCAGCTTTTCAAGAGGCGTCATAAAATCGGCAATCTTCTCGCTGCGGTCCATACGGCTCACACGGTAATCACGGCTTGATACGATCCCCACTAATTTCCCGTTCGGTGTACCGTCCTCCGTAATCGCCACCGTGGAATGTCCCGTCTTTGCCTTCAGCGCAAGGATATCCGCCAGCGTATTCACAGGAGCCAGATTGGAATCACTGAATACGAACCCCGCCTTCTTTGCCTTTACACGAGCCACCATCGCCGCTTCGTCCTCCGGCGTCTGCGAACCGTAAATAAAAGAAACGCCGCCGTTACGCGCCAATTCTACCGCCAGCCTCTCACCGGAAACCGCCTGCATGATGGCGGACACCATGGGAATCGCCAGCTCAATAGCAGGCTCCTCTCCTTTTTTGAACTTCACCAGCGGCGTCTTAAGAGAAACATTCGCCGGAATACATTCACATGAAGAATATCCGGGAATCAGAAGATATTCATTAAAAGTATGTGACGGTTCATTGATATAAGTTGCCATCATGTCCTCCTTCGGCAAAGAAATATAAAAGCGGTTATAGATTTTTACTATTATAGCCAAAAAAGCGGGGTAAATAAAGGGGGAAACATAATTTTAATCTCCTTCTGCTTATTTTATTACGCACCGCTGATTCGTTATCTGAAAACTGTCCCCGCACAGACATCCATAGCCGCCGGAGCAAGTTGTTTCACTCATTTTTACGCGTCACTCCGTCCCTTTAAAAATGGTTCACTCGCCTTCTTATGAACAAGTACACGCATCCATTCTAACCTTTCGCGTCACTCTCTCAAGCCAGTATCCTCCGTCCGGTTTCGCCGGCCACCTCCTTATAAACAAGGAGGCTTACCCAATCCCTATTCTTACCGTTGGAACTCTTTCCTAAATACCGGTTCGCATTAAATACTTTAAAAAGGAAAATGGAATGCAGTAGGGCTCCTTATCCATAAGGAGCTGGCGCACGCAGTGCGGCTGAGGATACTCGCTTGCCGTAATGATTTAAATCGCAAAAGAATAGTTAGCTTGTAGCTGACAGCTCACAGCTAATGGCTTTTATCCTCATACCGGCTTTCCTCACCACGTGTACAGTTCCTTCGTGCGGTTCAGGATAACGATTAGCGTTTTCTGTCATTGTGGCGCTTTTCCCCTAATCGTCATTCAGAGCTTTGGCAAGAATACCTTGCGAGAAAAATGGAAACCAGCAATGTGTCATAAAGCGAAGAATCTATTACTCTGGTAACGTCTTACCGATTTCCTTACCACGGGTAGCAGATCCTTCACATTCGTTCAGGATGACGCTTTACCGTCTTATGCAAGAATCATGGAATCGGCCGCCGGAAGGAGCTCGTGGTGCACGCAGTGCGGCTGAGGATACTCGCTTGCCGTAATGACTCAAATCGCAAAAGAATAACTAGCTTGCAGCTGACAGCTCACAGCTAACGGCTAACAGCTATCAGCTAACAGCTATCGGCCAACAGCTAATCAAACACATACAAAAAAGACCCCTTTCGAGGTCTTTTTCACTGGTTTTGTCTCTGGTAACCCAAGTATTAGAACTTGTAGTTCAGGGAAACGTTCCACGCATCCTTTGCATCAGTGGAGGATGCTTCTGCATCTACATCGAATGCATATTCAGCGTGAAGATAAACGTTCTTCTGGAGAGTAACATCAGCCATAGCGTTCCAGAATGTCACATTCAACGCATTACCATAGGTTGCTTTATTGGTCAGCTGGCTCAGAACATCTGTCTGAAGGCCGGTGCCGCCAAAGTGAACATTATAGTCTACATCATTATAAGCCAGGCTCAAAGCGAAAGAACCCGGTTTTTTCAAATCCATCTTGCCATAGCCGATACCTGCGTTCCAAGCCCGATCATAGTCAGAGTTAGTGCTTGTATTCTTCCAGTATTCACCGAATACACGGAAATCACCTGCCGGTATCATCAGGTTCGCGCCAATCAGATTTTCATGTTCATCACCGGTGAAACGAATATAATCTACGCCCAGCTTAGCAACTTTCAAATCTGCACTGCCTTTGGCGAAGAATGCATTACGTTCAGTAAAAGCTGTTCCGTAATCAGAAGTATTGAACTGTCCGTAGCCTACAGCTGCGTCGAATCTATCCCCTTTGTAGGAAAGCTGTGCGCCGTCATAGCCTTTAGCGGATCCATAGAGCCAGCCGCCCTGGTTGCCGAAAGTAACCGGCTGACGACCGAGTCTTACAGCGAAGTCACCGAAGCCATGGTTTACAAACAGCTGATCCGCATAGGTATTTGCATCTTTACCGTCTTTGAAGTTCATTTCGCTTACAAAACGAGCCTGTGCGTAGGTGCTGTCGTTAACAGCCGCCTTTGCTACGATACGCATACGGCCGTCCCAGTTATCAGTATCATTGGATTTGTCCTGATAACGCATACGGGCATCGCCGGACCAGGAGATATTGCCCACTTTCTTTTCCAGGTTGCTTACGCGGACGCCGAGGTTAGCCAGTTCATCGGCGTATTCCCCTGCCAGTTTGTCCAGGGTTGCTTTCTGTTCAGCGTTCAGCTGGTCTTCGCGAGCCATCAGACGGGCAATGACCTGCGCCAGTTCATAACGGGTCATGTTTCTTTCGCCTTTGAATGTACCGTCCGGATAGCCTTCTACAACGCCCTGATCGGAGAGATCGGACACTGCCTGATAAGCCCAGTCATCAGGGGATACATCAGAGAACGGATTTGCAGCGTATGCGGATACGCCTGCGGTGAGTGCAGCTGCTGCTGCGATTGCGAGAATCTTTTTCATTATTCTTGCTCCTTCCGAAAAATAAATTGTCCCTTTGGAATGGAGTTCCGGAAGAATCTTGCACGAGTGACCGTGTTTCCTCTGCGTTTCTTCATTACCCCATAAGCAGCATAGCGGAACACACCCCTGCTGCTTACCTGCAATGTAACACATCAGAATTTTTTTTGCAAGAACTCTGAAACTCTTCGAAAAAATCTACCTTAATTTATTTTCTCTATTTCCATTGGAATAAATTAAGTATCTTCTTTTATTATTTTAATCAAAAAGGGCGCTAACTTTTGTATAAGCAGATTTTATCGTATAATTACAGCGCTTTCTTCTCATGGTATATTTCTCACTGTTTTTTCATCTTCCTCCCTTTTTTCGAACGCAGGTCGGTTATAGTTTTTTTCTTTTACATGAGGCCATTTCCCTTTATAGCACCTTAATCGTCACCCTGAACCGGCATAGAGTGATGAATCCGCTGCCCCCATAAGGTCTTATATTTCCCTCATCACGGGTACAGATCCTTCACATTCGTTCAGGATGACGATTAACGTTTCCCTCATTATGACGCCTTTCCCCAAATCGTCATTCTGAACGGGGGTAAGAATGCTTTGTGAGAAAGACAGAAAACGAAATAGTGGCACAGAGTGAAGAATCTATTACTCTAGTGACGTCTTGCCGCCTTCCTCACCACGGTAACAGATTCTTCGCTGTCGCTCAGAATGACGCCTTACCATGGGTGCTACTTTATCGGCAGGCCTGAAAGTGGTTAGAATCCCAGCTGTGCCGTCTATTTAACGTCATTCTGAATGGAGGCAAGAACACCTTGTGAGAAAGACAGAAAACGGAATAGTGGCACAGAGTGAAGAATCTATTACTCTAATAACATCTTACCGCCTTCCTCACCACAGTGATAGATCCTTCACTGTCGTTCAGGATGACATCTCACCGTCCCCGGTCATTCTGAACGGAGGCAAGAATGCTTTGTGAGAAAGACAGAAAACGGAATAGTGACACAGAGTGAAGAATCTATTACTCTAATAACGTCTTACCGCCTTCCTCACCACGATAACAGATCCTTCACATTCGTTCAGTATGACGATTAACGTTTCCCTCATTATGACGCCTTTCCCCAAATCGTCATTCTGAACGGGGGTAAGAATGCTTTGTGGGAAAGATGCTAGACGGAACGATGAAACGGAGTGAAGAATCTATTACTCGGATGACGTCTTACCGCCTTCCTCACCACGATAACAGATCCTTCACATTCGTTCAGCCTGACGCCTTACCGTCCTATACAAGAACCATGGAGTCGGCCGCCGGAAGGAGCTCGCTGGCGCACGTAGTGCGATTGAGGATACTCGTTTGTCGTTAATGATTTAAATCGTAAAAGAATAGTTAGCTTGTAGCTGACAGCCCACAGCTAACGGCTAACAGCTATCAGCCAACAGCTATCAGCCAGCAGCTATCAGCCAGCAGCTAATCAAATACATACAAAAAAGACCCCTTTCGAGGTCTTTTTCATTGATTCTGTTCCATCAACCCCAAGTATTAGAAGTTGTAGTTCAGAGATACGGTAGCGAGATCATCATAATCTACACCGTCATCCGTCTTCACATTGAACGCATATTCACCGTGGAGGCGGACATTCTTTGCCAGAACGACATCAGCATTGGTCAGCCAGAACTTGCTTTCCTTATCAAGAAGAGAAGCAGTCGGGAATGCGGTGTAAGTGCTGCCGCCGAAAAAAGCACCGGCTTCGTTCTTGACATACTGAGCGGCCACTCTGAAAGTACCCGGTTTTTTCAGATTATAATGTCCGAAACCGAGACCTGCTGTCCACATCTGCGGATCACCGGCAGGTTTTGTATTCTTGTAGAAATCACCAAATACATCAACTGCATCGGTCACACCTACAGTCAGGCCGACACCCCAAACAGACTTCGTAGCAGCATCAGCCGCACCGACGGTCTTAATGTATTCCGCATCATAACCGATACGGCCGGTCTGTCCATAAAGACGGGCATAAACAGTATCTTCGTCATCTGCCCATGCATTCATACGTCCATAACCTGCTGCCAGAGTCAGTTTGCTGTCACCGATGAAAAGCTGCGCGCCGTCAAAGAAATCATCATAGTACATACCAGTCTGACCAAGGGTAAGGAAGTTGCGCCCCAAGTTCATGCCGACTTTATCGCCGAACTGATGATGAACAAAAAGCACATCCATCTTTGTATTCGCGTCTTTGCCGTCTTTGAAGTTCATATTGCTGGCAAAACGGCCACGTACATAGGTGCTGTCATTCACCTGCGCCTTGGCATTGATACGCATACGGCCATTCCATGAATCTTCTTTCTTCGAGCCGTCGGCATTGTACCCTTTTTCCTGCCAACGCATGCGGGCATCACCGAACCATGAAATGTTTCCCACTTTCTTTTCCAAGTTGCTTACACGAACGCCGAGGTTAGCCAGTTCGTCAGCATATTCCCCTGCCAGTCTGTCCAGGGTAGCTTTCTGTTCTGCATTCAGCTGGTCTTCACGAGCCATCAGACGAGCGATAACCTGAGCCAATTCATAACGGGTCATGTTTCTTTCGCCTTTGAATGTACCGTCCGGATAGCCTTCTACAACGCCCTGATCGGAGAGATCGGACACTGCCTGATAAGCCCAGTCATCAGGGGATACATCAGAGAACGGATTTGCAGCGTATGCGGATACGCCTGCGGTGAGTGCAGCTGCTGCTGCGATTGCGAGAATCTTTTTCATTATTCTTGCTCCTTCCGAAAAATAATAGTGTCCTCTATATTTTCAGGAAGAGAGAATACAACTCGAGTTACCGTGTTTCCTCTGTTTCTTCTCCTCTTCCTGCAAGCACAACCGAAAGGACCGCGCTTATGCTCCGCATTATTTTATCATATGTTCTAATTTTTTTCAAATTATTTAAATTATTCAAATTATTTTCTTAATTTCAGAATTTCTTTGACTTACGAAAATGGATTTCTTTTTTATCTTTGACTTCAAATACCTTTTTGTATTAAATACCTTATGAAGCAAAAGGTAATCAGAAAGCCTCCTTCGCTCCTGCTCTGGATGACATTTTACCGATTTCCTCACCATAGGTATAGATCCTTCACATTCGTTCAGGATGACGATTAACATTTCCCTCATTATGACGCCTTATCGTTCCCCTCATTATGACACTCTCTCTTTCAATCGTCATTCTGAACGGTGGCAAGAATGACGTATGAGAAAGCAGGGAAGCGGCAATGTGACACGGAGTGAAGAATCTATGACTCGGATGACATCTCTCACGGATTCTTCCGGACACCTTTATCCTACTCCCTTCAAATTTATGCATGCAAAAAGGACTCGCATCTCTGCAAGTCCTTTCCCTTTATCAGCAGCTTCCTATCTCGCCTCTGCGTAGCCGTTTCACTATCTTTTGC
>ENA-ORUN01000087-ORUN01000087.1-human-gut-metagenome-genome-assembly--contig:-NODE-87-length-102396-cov-7.268758_pt1 | contig 102396 bp, 80 predicted proteins | sample MGYA00242080_ERZ509209 | MGnify/ENA primary metagenome ERZ509209 (study PRJEB26280, sample SAMEA2338786) | human gut metagenome | biome: human gut; feature: human-associated habitat; material: faeces... | reverse complement strand
ATCCTGTTAATTCTGTCCGTAATATGCATTTGCACCATGCTTACGGAAATAATGCTTATCCTGTAATTCCTGCGGGGCAGGTGCTACCTGCGGATGAATCAGCTCGGTTCGATATGCCATCTTAGCAACCTCTTCAAGAACCACCGCATTGTGGACGGCCTCCTTTGCATCCTTGCCCCAGGAAAAAGAACCATGATTCTTGCACAACACTGCAGGAACTGCCATTACATCCTTCTTCATGCGTTTAAATTCCGAAACAATCAGGTGTCCGGTATTTTCTTCGTAAGCAGAGTTAATCTCTTCCTTCGTCAGACATCTCACACAGGGGATTTCTCCGTAGAAATAATCCGCATGAGTCGTACCATAACAGGGAATACTTCTTCCGGTCTGTGCCCAGCTCGTTGCATAGGAAGAATGGGTATGTACAATTCCACCTATTTCCGGAAACGCCTTATACAGCTCCAGATGGGTCGGTGTATCGGAGGATGGCTTATACCTTCCTTCCACACGGTTTCCTTCAAGATCCATAACCACCATATCTTCCGGCTTCATAATTTCATAATCCACACCACTTGGCTTAATCACAAAATATCCGGTTTCACGGTCAATAGCACTCACATTACCCCAGGTAAATGTTACCAGACCATATTTCGGAAGAAGCATATTTGCTTCGTATACCTTCTTTTTTAATTCTTCTAACATGACAGAACCTTCCTTCCAAATATTTATCTCTTACTTTAAGATGTTTATCTTATAGTTATTCTTAAATCTTTATCAACATTTACATGTTTTTAAAATATGTCTACAGTGCCTCAACAGCAGCCTTCTCAGCCGGGAGATTCTTCATATACTTCTCCATGAACTTCTCAAAGCCCTCGACATCCTCTGCCATAGGATCCATCTTAACACCCTTGTTTCCGGCAAAAATCTCCTCATTCAAGAACTCGCCAAGGCTCTGGCCGTCCTTCTTCTTAGCAAGGAATGCAGCCAGAACAGCAATACCCCAGGCACCGCCCTCACCGGCTGTTTCCATAACCGATACCGGTGCATTCATAGCTGCTGCCGCAATTCTCTGTCCGACACCTTTTGTTTTGAAATAGCCGCCATGTCCAAATAACTGGTCTACCTGGACACCCTCTTCCTTCAGCATCAGATCCATACCGGATTTTAAAGCTGCAAGTGCAGAATACAGATGCATTCTCATGGTATTCGCCAGTGTAAACTTACTCTCGGCATCACGTACAAACAACGGTGCACCGGCATCAAAACCGGTAACCGGCTCTCCGGAAAAGTAATTATAGGAAATCATTCCGCCACAGTCCGGATCACCCTTTAATGCAACACTGTAAAGCTTTGTAAACAGATCATTCATATCAAAGGTTAAACCATACATTTCACCGAATTCCCTGAACAGATTCACCCACGCATTGATATCTGAAGTACAATTATTACAGTGTACCATACCAACCAGCGCGCCATCCGGCGTAGTTACAAGGTCGATCTGCGGATATACCTTGGAAAGCTCCTTTTCCAGAACTACCATGGCAAATATGGAGGTTCCTGCAGAGATATTACCGGTTCGTTTCGCAACGCTGTTCGTTGCGACCATACCGGTTCCTGCATCACCCTCCGGGGGACAGAGCGGAATGCCTGCCTGCAGATCCCCACTCGGATCAAGAAGGGAAGCTCCTTCTTCGGTCAGCACACCTGCTTCCTCTCCTGCTGCTAACACCCTCGGAAGAATATCACGGAGATTCCAACGATAATTCTGATCCGCAACCAGCTTATCAAACTTCTGAATCATCGCCTGATCATAATCCCCGGTGTGAATGTCAATCGGGAACATTCCCGATGCATCACCGACTCCAAGTACCTTTCTTCCGGTCAGTCTCCAATGAACATAGCCTGCCAGTGTTGTAAAGAAATCCACATAGGGAACATGCTCTTCCCCGTTCAGGATTGCCTGATAAAGATGTGCAATGCTCCATCTCTGCGGAATGTTATAGTTAAATTCTGCAGTAAGCTTTGAAGCTGCTTCCTCTGTAATCGTATTTCTCCAGGTACGGAACGGAACCAGAATGGTATCATTCTCATCAAACGCCAGATAACCATGCATCATCGCAGAGAATCCGATGGCATCTAAGTGCTTTAAGGTAACACCGTACTCCTTCTTCACATTCTCCTTAAGATCCTTGTAACAATCCTGTAAGCCATCCCAAATATCGTTCAGAGAATAGGTCCAGACACCATCTTCATAACGGTTTTCCCAGCTGTGTCCACCGGATGCCAATACATTTCCTGACTTATCCACCAGAACGGCTTTAATTCTGGTAGACCCAAACTCAATACCTAAGTAACCCTTTCCCTCAATAATTAATTGTGCTGCGTCCATTGTAATACCTCCTTGTAATTTTGACACAAATGCCTGCTTCGCAGTCGCTTGTTTTTCTTAGCGCTTACTTATAGAATACCTCGCCAAGCATCAGGTCACGTTTAAAGTCACGGATCTTTGTGTCCTTATCAATGTAGACCGCTTCAATACCCATGGCTGCGGCCCAGTCACCCATCTGTTCTGCCGTAAGATCATAGGTGAATGCCGTATGATGCGCTCCTCCTGCAAGAATCCACGCTTCCGCACCGGTATACATATCCGGCTTCGGAGTCCAGAAGTTCGTTGCAACCGGAAGCTTGGGCATCGGTCTCTCTACTTTCTTACATTCTACATCATTTATGATCAAACGGAAACGGTTTCCTAAATCAATTAATGAGGTTGCAATACCCGGGCCTTCCTTGGAGGTAAATACCAGTCTTGCCAGATCCTCACGGTCACCCATGCTTAATGGATTGCACTTAATGCTGATCGGTCCCTCTGCAATACTTTTCATCCAGCAACTACCATTATTTATAGTCCATCATATTTACAATTATCGCGTATTAGGTGTCCTATAATCCGAACTCACTCATTGCTTCATCTTCATGTTCCAAGTTTTTCTAATTATCCGATATCATTTTTATCTATCTCAAAATTCCTTACTATAATCTGAAATTATGCCACACATATATAATTAAATTCTAACACTTAAATCATTGTTTGACTATTACTATATTGAAATCATCGACATTCATCCGCAGATCAGATAAGATAGATATCATTCATATCAGTCTTAATACTTCAGTATCATTACCTTGTCCCTTGAACACTTCCATATCAGTAAAAAGGACATCCCCTTACCTGTAAAATCTACAGTTCCGGAATGTCCTTTTTCCCATACTTCACTATATTTTTAACACATGATGCTGCTTATCCACAATCTATATGATTCCAAAATGTCTAAACGCCTGCATAATTGCATCTTCCTTCTCTGGTGTACACTGTGGCTGTCTCGCATTCTCTGATTTAGCCGGATTGAAGTTCTCACCGACATCTAATCCACACTTCTTCTTAATCTGTGCGATATACAAAGATGAAACCTTCAGTCCTGTCTTTTCAAGTACATATGCCTTTATCTGCTCATAAGTTGCTTTTCCCTTAAATTTAGATAAATCCATATCCTCCAGAGAGAAGTCCACCTTCACTTTTCTGCTATCGACCATTCCCTTGGAAAGCAAGACAACAGTCTCCACATGCGTTGATTGCCGAAGAAGAATACAATTCTTCAGCAGAGTCTGATGAAGAAGAACACAATTCTTCGTTGCTCTCCATTCCTACACAATTCTGTCTTTCATCGTCTAATTTCATCTCATCACTAACATTCAATGGTAAAGCCTGATCAGCCATAATCAAGCCCTCCTTATGAATGTTTTTATATTTATTTTGATTTATTAGTTCCGCTATATCCATTCAGTATTGTAGATATAAGGCAGATAAAGCTATCCCTGTTTTCTTCTGGAATTACCTCAATCAAACTGTTGAAATTATTCTTGGCTGTTTCTAAGTCATTTGCTATTGGCAATTTATCAAGATTACGTTTTAGCAATTCAACATCATTCAATAAAACTCCATATTGTTCCATGTCTAACTCTTTTTTATCGTAGCATTCTTTTAAAAACTCATTTGCCTCATCTCCCAATCCTGCTTTTGTATATGCTTTTGAAAGTTTATCTATAACAATAATCGAATTGTCTGATGCATAATACCGCTTCAGAATAACCACTCTATATACTGGTGGAAGAGTGCTAAAAGCTGTAGGCATCCATGAATTTGTTACTATTCCAAATCCGTTATGCTTAAAATAAGCAACAAATACTTCTAAGGAAAATTCTCTTACTGCTTCAATTGCTTTTTCTATATTTGCTTCGGTATATTTTCCTTCTTCACCTTTATGAACGCCTTTATTTCCCACAGTTTTAGCTTTTATAAGCCTATTCACTACGGTTTTATCCATAAATTGCTTAGATGTCGTCAATTTATCATGTAAATCATAATCATTCCATTTTCCTTTATCTGTTTCAGATACAAATTCATATACAATCTCATCGCATATATACTCAATACAAATTCTTATATCTTCTGCTCTGTAATGCTTTCTATTTTCTTTTTCCTGCGCATAGTTAAAATACTTTCTTGAAAGTGGCGAAATCAAAGGCATACTAATGTTCATGACCTATCCCTCCTCCATACTTCATTGTTATAATCTGTACAATATATAACTAAGGAAATTATACCACAATCTATGCGGTCTTTGTTGTACTTTTTTCAGCCTTGAACCATGCCTTTGCATTCGGGACAACATCGTTTCTTACACTCCATACATATCATACCTGATTCAACACGACAGCTATATGTCATGTTTATTATATCCGCGAAAAATTTTTCTGTATACAATAGAATGCATGCTCCGCAAACATTCTATTGTCATGAACAAAAAGCCTACGAACATCAGGTTTTATTCCCAATGTCCGAAGGCTCAATAACATTAGTTGAATTTTCTCAATCCGATAAGCCAAATTAGCCTATGATTCACTTGGAATCATCTGAAAATACTTCAACGTCTCTTCAATCGCTATTCCTTTTTCTTTTGGGCATTCCGGCTGTCCGCCCTTCTCAGATTTTGGCTTATTATAGTTCTCTCTTTCTATATTTCCATGCTTCTGCTTTATCTGTGCAATATACAGATTAGATTTATGGCTTACAGACTGACTTCCATACTTCATACGGATTTCATCAAGAGAGATTTCTTTCTTGTGATAGCGGTTGTAATCTCCATAATGCCAACACCAACATTTCTTTTTGGGTGCATACTTAAAACCTATTGATTTCAATAGTTCACGATATTCATAACCACCATGAACCCATAACCAAGAGCCTATGATTTCTATATCTGCATTGATATGGATAATACTGTTTAGTATCTCTTTAAATGCCTTATTTTCATCATCTTTATCATAGGTAGGCGATTGATTATCTGACTGCGTTTCTTAAAGACTTGTCTAGGTCGTGAAGTTTGAACCTTATATATAAAAGGGTGGGGTTCGCAACTTCGTTTTATTTTCAAGAACCATCAACCAACTGGCTCTTAAAATATTTATAGTTTTTACTATAATAAATATTCATTACTCAATCTGAAATAAATACGCTTCCCTTTTTTGATAAACTATCTGAACGTTCAACAATATAACTAATAATTTTTTCTACATCCATCCATTTATACACGTATCCTCTTGAATCTGGTGTATAACGTTTAGCTATCTCTTTTAAGGTCGTAATATCATAATTGTGCAATATTGCTTTTAACTCTACTCCACCTTTCTCTCTATAAATTTCAATGGGATTTATTTTATCAACTATGTCATTTCTAGTAACAGTTGCCCTACTTTTGTCTTCTTCAAAATCTCCAATGCATATTTTTACTTCAAAATTGACCTTATCAAGTAACTGCTGATTACTTTTAATCATTTCTAATATTTTTAACAAATCAGACAATGTTTCTTGGCTATTTGGGGACTTGATACTATAACTATCCTGAACATGCTCCCATTGTCTAGTAATAAGCAAATTTTTAATCTCTCTTACGTCTTTTTGAATTTCAATAAAATTATCACATTCTATGGGGTTACTCTTAATTTCATTAAAAGAAGTATTTTTATCCTGCATTTGTTTCTTTGCATTTCTTATTACCTCTTTTACATATTTCTTATTATACCCCATAGAGAATAACTCATCTTGTGTTTTACCTTCGTTTATTAATTGGAGTATTATTTCTTTTTTACTAGGCATCAGCTCATCCCTTTCATATCTACTTAACTCTGCTAATAAATTCATTTGTTATGCCAAGATATGCCTCATATATCTCTTGGTTATAACCATATTTTTGTTTCAATGTGGATATAACCGTATCAATATCTGTAGCTTCTGAAACTCTTGTAGTTTCTTTTACATAATCTTCAAACACATCTGGAACATATCTTTTATCTGTTACTGGTAATTTACTTCTTGATATTAAATCACTCATAGTTTCTCTATGCATTCTGCTTTGAATTCTATATTTAGTTATAACTATTCCTAATGGCTTTATATTATATGACCTATTAATTGATTTTATATTTTCTGCAACCTTTGATATTCTATCATTTATTTGCGGAATTCCATATGTAGACAAAATATCTGCAACAACAGGTATTAAATAATAATCACTAAGATATATTCCATTCAAAGTAATTGCTCCTAAATTTGGAGGACAATCAATTAAAACATAATCATACCTGTCAATTATTTCTTGAGTCAAATACGCTGCTAAAACAGTTATAGGACTTTCTGCAAAGCTATTAAGTTGATTTATCATTGGTATCCTATCTTGAACCTCTAATAAATCTATACTTGAAGGTAATAAATCCAAATTTCTTATTCCACCCGAAACGCTTGAAACATTTTTTATAATAGAAGCTTCGATATCAAATTTATTTGTTCTCTCTAGCTTATCTAAAAACATCTGATGTATAGTTCGACCTTCATCATTTGCTTTTTTCCATACCTCTTGGTTAATAAGCATAACTGTAGCATTTGTTTGCGGGTCTAAGTCAATAACTAAAACTTTTTTTCTTTTTTCAAATGTCAAAAACTCAGCCAAAGCAACAGTTGTTGTTGTTTTTCCAACACCACCCTTTAAATTTATTAAGCTAATAATTTTACCCATATATTTTGTCCTCTTTCATTAAATTTTGCAAAATAATACTATATTATTATAATATCCCATTTATTTCCTCATGTCTACCACTACCAGTTCTATTCCGACACTTACTGGAATTTCCTTTTTTAACTCCTTTTCCAGTACATTTTCTGCATTTGGTGTAAATACGAAATGGTCGAAAAACTGCGTAAAATCAAGGATTTCTAGGTATCGGCTCTGCATAGCAACACACAAGTCTCCACATGCACCGTATTCGGAAACATATCCACGCAACAGCTCTTTACAACCTTATATCCTCTCTGCTGTAACACCGCCAAATCTCTTGCCAGTGAAGTCGGTTTGCAGGAAATGTAGACCATGCTGTCCACACCGTAATCAATAATCTTCTCCAGTGCTTTCGGATGGATGCCGTCACGCGGCGGGTCTAACATGATAAAGTCCGGGCGGTCTGTGATATTATCGAGTGCTTTTAACACATCATCTGCGATAAATTCACAGTTGTCCAGTCCGTTTCTTTCTGCATTTTCTGCGGCTGCTGCCACGGCTTCTTCCACGATTTCAACACCGATAACCTTTTTGGCAACCGGCGCAAGAATCTGTGCAATTGTTCCCGTGCCGCTGTATAAGTCAAAGACCACCTTGTCCTTTGTCGTACCGACATACTCACGTGCCTTGGAATACAGCACCTCTGCTCCCAGTGAATTGGTCTGGAAAAATGAAAATGCCGTAATTTTAAAAGCCAATCCGAGCAGTTCTTCTTCAATGTAATCCCTGCCGTAAAGTACCGTTGTACCCTCATTTTTGACAACATCGGCGACACTGTCATTGCGTGTATGTAAAAATCCCGTCAGTGTACCGGAAAGCGGCAGTTCCCGTAAAATCCCCGCCAGTTCTGCCATATCAAACTCTATCTGTGTCGTTGTCACAACATCCACTAAAATCTGCTGTGTCTTTACGGCTTTGCGCACCAGCAGGTGGCGCAGATAGCCTTCATGGGTCATTTTATGGTAATACGGAAGTTCCTTTTTCCGGCAGTATTCAAGCACCGCCGTTAAAATTTTATGATAATCTTCATCAACGATTTTACAGCCGTCCACCGTCACAATGTCATACATGCTGTTGCGCTTATGCAGACCTAATGCCAGTTCGCCGCCCTTTACTTCATCACCGAATGAAAATTCCATTTTATTGCGGTACGCTTCCTGACACGGGCTTCCGATAATGCCTTCAAAGTTTAATTCCCCGTCAACCGCTTCCGACAGCAGTTTATGAACCTGTGCTTCTTTCATCTTTAACTGTTCTTCATACTGCACACTCTGGTAGACACAGCCGCCGCATGTTCCGAAATGCTTACATCTGTCTGCCGTTTCTGACGGTGCATTTTCAAGCACCTGAAGCAGTCTGCCTTCACATTTGCCGCCGCGCTTTTTATTGACCATAAACCGGACCTTCTGTCCTGGAATTGAATTTTTTACAATAACCTTTTGTCCGTTATCTTCAGGATTTTCCGACTCTGTAAATACCACCGCCTTATTGGGAAAATCCACATGCTGTACACGTCCTGTATATGTTTCGCCTTTTTTCATGAATACCTCGCTCTTGCTTTCTTTTTATTTTCCTGTTCTGCCATAATCATAAATTTTCTTAAAAAATACCACTGACTGATACTCCAGCCAGTGGCATCCTTGTAAACTTTTTCACTTACGATTGGATTAGTCTTCATCCTCGAAGTCATCTTCCTCAAAATCGTCGTCTTCAAAATCATCATCGTCAAAGTCCTCCAGATAATCCGGTGTGAAATATCTGTAAACCGCATAAGCAATCGCTGCGACTGCCGCAACTGCACCGATGACTGCAAGCACTGCAATCACGCAGTTGCTCTTTTTCTTTTCTTCCTCGGCTTCTTTTTTGTTTAAAAGCTCATTGAGTCTGCTTGCTGCAATAAGTTCTTCTAATTTATCCTCAATCTTATCTCTGCTCATCATCATCATAGCCCCTTTCTTTTCACGTATATTCTATTGTCATTATAGCATATGCCTGCCCGATTTACTACTGTTTTTTTAATTTTGCAAACCCTGCAAGCATTTTTTTTGTGCCAAATTCTTCAAACTGGACTGTCACCATATAATCACGCATACCGTCTTCAATAGCAAGCACCTGTCCGGTTCCAAATTTGACATGGGAAACGGTATCGCCGACCCGGTAGCCAAGCCCTGTCCCGCCTGCTGCCTGTCCTGACGACTTAATTGCCCCGGCTGCTTTCTTTGATGGCATGCTATAGGACGTTGTGGTTTTTGCCGGCTTTTTTAAATCAAATATGTCCATCGGAAATTCTTTCCCAAAACCGACTTTTTTATTCGGCTGTGCAAAGTTTCCTGTACCGTAATTAGTCGGTGTCCTGCCGTAATTTGTGGCATAGGCACTGCCGATGCCTTTCTGTCCACTGATTGCAACCTTTTTATTGCCCTGACCGTAAGTGGTTGTTCCGCTTCCGTAGCGGGACAGCGCCGCCTTTGCATTTGCACGGAAATCAAAGTGTCCCTGTGATTCACTGCTGTCTTTGCCGCCAAAAGAAATGGCACTTTTCTTACTGCCGTAGCTGTGATTTTCAACTTCTAAAAGATTTTCAGGAATCTCCTTTACAAAACGCGACACCTTATTCATCTGTGTTTCGCCGTGAATCATACGTGTCTTTGCCGCACTGATATTTAATTCCTTCTGGGCTCTTGTAATGCCGACATAACACAATCGGCGTTCTTCCTCGACTTCTGTCGGGTCATCGGACATAATCGTCATGTAGCTTGGGAACAGTCCGTCTTCCAGTCCTGTCATGTATACAATCGGAAATTCCAGCCCCTTTGCGCTGTGCAGGGTCATTAACATGACCTGATTGCCGTCCTGATCCAGATTATCAATATCTGCAATCAGTGCCACCTCCTCAAGGAATCCACTGAGTGTCGGAGCTGCCTGCGGATTTTCTCCGTCCGTCTGCATTTCTGAAAAATCGCCTTCCGTCTGTTCCTCATAGCTTACGATTTTATTCATAAATTCATCAATATTTTCCTGGCGTGCTTCAACTTCTTCTTTGGTTTCATTTTCCGCAAGCGCTTCCATATACCGCGTATCTTCAAGGATTGTTTCTGTCAGTTCGCGGATAGACAAAAATTGCTTCTTTGCCTGAAATCCGAGAATCAGTGTCACAAAAGCTTCAATCTTTGAAAGTCCCCTGCCGATATTCGGAATTTCCGCAGCATTGCACAGTGCATCCCAGAAGGTCATATCGTTGGCATCGGCAAACTCCTGTACACGCTCCAGTGTCGTTGCACCGATTCCGCGCCGCGGCACATTGATAATTCTTTTCACCGCCTGTCCGTCCATACCGTTATCTATTGTCTTTAAATACGCAAGAATATCTTTGATTTCTTTTCGCTGATAGAAATTAATGCCGCCGTAAATGCGGTATGGCACATTTCTGACTATCAGTTTTTCTTCCAGCAGTCGGGACTGTGCATTGGTACGGTAAAGAACCGCAATATCATTATAATTCCAGCCGTCCCGCACACAGGCACAAATATTTTCCACCACACCTTCCGCTTCTTTATAAGCATCTTCATAAATGCGGAAATGAATCTTGTCCCCTTTGCCGTTTTCCGTCCACAGCTTTTTAGACTTTCTTCCGATATTATGCGCAATCACCTCATTTGCCGCAGAAAGAATGGTCTGTGTCGAACGGTAGTTCTGTTCCAGTTTAATCACCTTTGCACCTGGAAATGTATTTTCAAAATTTAAAATATTGCCGATATTCGCCCCTCTGAATTTGTAAATGGACTGGTCATCATCACCGACCACACACAAATTGCCGTATTTTTGTGCCAGCTTGCTAATCAGACGGAACTGTGATGTATTCGTATCCTGATACTCATCGACCATGATATAACGGAAACGCTCCTGATACGCTTCCAACACTTCCTCATCACGGTTTAACAGTTCAACCGTCTTAAATATCAAATCGTCAAAATCCAGCGCATTATTTGCTTTAAGTGTCTTCTGATACTCTCTGTATACACCGGCAATTCTTTTGGCATTGTAATCGCCCCCGGCATTTGCTTCCATTTCATCCGGCGAAATCATTTCATCTTTGGCAGATGAAATCGCACTCATAATTGTGCGCTCTTTCAGCATTTTTGTATCGATGTTTAATTTTTTACAGGCATCCCGGATTACGCTTTTCTGGTCGTCCGTATCATAAATCGTAAAATTGGTCTGATACCCGATTCTGTCTATGTAACGGCGAAGAATCCGCACACAGGTCGAATGGAAGGTACTTACCCACACCTGACTGCCGCAGTCCGTTACCTTTTCCACACGTTCACGCATTTCTGCGGCGGCTTTGTTGGTAAATGTAATTGCTAAAATATTATATGGGCTGATTCCACATTCATCAATCAGATATGCAATGCGGTTTGTCAAAACACGTGTTTTTCCCGAACCTGCCCCGGCAATAATTAACACTGGCCCCTCTGTCTGTTTTACCGCCCTTTTCTGGCAGTCATTTAATCCATCTAAATTCAAACCGTTCCTCCATTCCTGCGTGTATACAGTTTCTTTATGACTATCCTACTCAAAGATGTACACACTGCATACGCACTGTTTCAAGTATGTGTCATTATAAACAAAAAAGAGCTGTCATGCAAGTATTCCAAAAATACTTTTATGCATAACAACTCTTTTTATATCACCCTTATCAAGAGCTTTCCCCGCTTGACTGCACATTTGTCCGCTTTCGCGAAAATAAAACAGCCGCCGCCGGATTTTTATACTAATTTATGTCCGCAGTTGGAACAGAATTTTGCACCGTTTGTCGGTGAACCACACTCCGGACAGAACTTCGGCGCACTGCCTGATGTACTGCTTTGTGCCGCACCTGTACTCTGTGGCGCGCTGCTCATGCTGTTCATGCTGTCCATCATCTGTCTGCCCATCTGTAATCCCATCTGCATATTCATCATATCCACGCCGATGTTAGAGGACTTACCATTGCTCATGTTGTCCGCCATTGCCATCTGTGCATACTTATTCATGTCGCCCACCATAGACTGGGAAGCGGCTTTGTTCTGCATCTTCTGTACTTCTTCCGGATACGAAAAGCTTGAAATGTTAAAGTCGGTAATGGTCAGTCCAATCTTAATCATCTGCATATCAAGGTCTTCTTTAATCCCTGCTGCGATATCATACGCATTGGCTTGAAGATTAAACATATCCTTGCCTTCTTTAGAAATCCACTTCATCAGAAGCTGGTCTAAAACAGCAACAACACGTTCCCTGACATCGTCAACCGTGTACATCTGCTTCACACCCGCCACTTTATCAATTAATGCAAGATAGTCATCGACCTTAATGTTAAATGTACCAAACGCACGGATTGGCATACCGCCCGGAAGTGACGGTGCCGGAATGGCTATCGGATTTTTTGTGCCCCATTTTACGGTAAATTCCTTTGTATTCACAAAAAGAACTTCTGCACGCACACCGCTGTTAAATCCGAACTTAAAGCCTTTTAAAGTTGACAGAAACGGAATGATATCGGATTCAATATCAAAGCTTCCTTCATCCTTAAAAATACCTTCTATCTTACCATTGTACATAAAAATGGCATCCTGTCCTGCACGGATAATCAGGCGGCTTCCTTTTTTAATCTCACGGTTCGTCCATTTCCAGAAAATACAGTCATCTCTGTATTCTTCCCATTCTACAACATTTGCAAGCTGTTTTCCAAATAACCCCATGACTTTTCTCCATTCTGCTGTTATTTATATTATAAGCCCATCTTTGCCTTTAATGCTGCCAGTTCATCATCTACTGCTGCATCCTGTGGTGCTGAATCATACTTTGCTGCCAGATTGTCAATATCAGAATCTTCCTGTGACTGGTTTAACTCCGCCATTGCATTGGCTTCATCTAACATCTTATTGGCTTTTGCTTCCATCTTGCTAAAAGCTGCCATGCTGTTGTTTGCACCTGTCACACTTGAACCGATGCTGTTTAAACGTTCCTGTGCCTTAGCTGTCGCAACTTTTGCCTTGATTGCTGCCTTTCTTGATTCTAAGGATTCAATATCCTTTACAAGCTTATCATGCATCTGGCGCATCTTTGCCGCATTGGCTGCTGCCGCTTCATAAGACTGCTGTAATGCTGTCTGTGTAGATACCAGCTGCTGCTTCTTTTCAAGGAACTTACGTGCATCTGCCTCATTCCCTGCTGTCAGTGCCTTTTCAGCATATGACTGCATTTTATTAACCTGCTCTGTACATTCGTCAAGTTCTCTCTTGGCTCTTGTTTCCTCTGCCATAACAGAAGCTGTTTCTGCCTTTACCTTCCCCAGATCACTTTCAAGGTTGCGCATGTACTGGTCAATCATCTTTTCCGGATCTTCGCATTTGTCCAGTAAAGCATTGATGTTCGCAGACATAATATCCTTAAATCTTGTTAAAATTCCCATAGTAAATATCCTCCATTCTACCCATTGGTACACAATTATTACCGGGCACTTATCTATCTGCCCCATGAATTACAGTATATTATATTTCCCCTATTTTGTCACGCAATATTGCATAAATTTCATTAATTTTATAACAATTTTTTAAACAATTACAGGTGTTTTATATCCGCCCCTTGCTATCTAGTTTTAAATACTATATAATGTCATATAGTTACTGTTATGTGAATGGAGATGACAAGTTATGAATACTGAATATACACAATTTGTTGCTACGCTGTTAAAGCGGCTGGCAAAGTTAAATTATATCAAACCGGGGGAAGTCCCCAATATCGACCTTTATATGGATCAGGTCACGACCTTTATGGACGAACATTTAAGCGACTGCAAACGCCGCGAAGACGATAAGATTCTGACTAAAACCATGATTAATAATTACACCAAAAACAATCTTTTGCCGCCGCCGGTAAAAAAGAAATATTCCAAGGAGCATTTATATGTCCTGACATTTATTTATTACTTTAAAAATCTGCTCTCTATCAGTGATATACAGGCCCTGTTAAATCCGCTGACCAAACAGTTTTTTGAAGGAAATGATACCGGCAGCTTAGACGACATCTACAAGCAGATTTATAATCTGTGCAAGGGAGAGATTTCCGGCATTTCAAAAGATGTCCTTGAAAAAGCGCATCTTTCGGAGGAAGCCTTTTCTACCGTTGAAGATACAGACAGCCGCGAATTTTTACAGTTCTTTTCTTTGGTATCTTTACTGAGTTTTGATGTTTATATGAAGAAAAATATTATTGAAAGTCTGATTGACGACTTTGCTTCGCGCAGCCAGCAGGAAGTGCCGCACACAAAGTCTGAGCGCAAGGCGGAAAAGGCAGAACGCAAAGCCGAAAAAGCCGAGCAGAAAAGCCGCAGAAATGAAAAATAAAATTTAAAAATATAAAGCATGGAAAGAAAGCCGCTTTTAATCATGCAGAATTTTTACAAAGCAACCAAAAACGGAATGTGATAAGTTTTGTGCTTCTTCACATTCCGTTTTTTATAGCCTTGCCGGAGATTGACGTTCAAGCCCTTCTCCGGGCAGAATATGTATCTGTTCCGTAATGTTTTTATTCCTGCTGTCCTTCTCCGCCTTCCGGAATCTGTAACCGCTCAAATACCTTTTCATAACCGTCGCTGCCGTAATTTAACGAGCGGTTTACGCGGCTGATGGTTGCTGTAGAAGCGCCTGTCTTTTCCGCAATGTCCAGATAAGTCTTTTTTTCACGCAGCATCTTTGCCACCTCAAAACGCTGTGAAAGTGACAGCAATTCATTAATTGTACAGAGGTCTTCAAAAAATGCAGCACACTCCTCTTTATTCTCAAGACTTAAAATTGCATCAAATAACTGCTCTACCGCAGGTGTTTTTAATTTACTATTCATAATTGCCCCTTTTCTGTGCTGATAAACTTGCATCAGCATTTTTTCAAAAGTTCTAAACAATACCGATATTTTAACACATTAGCACGTTATAGTAAAGCAGTAAATCTGTCCAAATCCAAATTTGCAATCAGTTGATCCGGAAAATGCACTTCTTTTAACAGCTCTTCCGCATACGAAAAATTGCAGATATCCTCTTCGACATGGGCATCACTGCCAAGTGTTATCATGACACCGTGTTCCATACACAGCTTTAACATACAGAGGTCATTTTCCCGTGCGCCGCTGCGCGGTCCGTCAGGTTTTAATGATGTATTGTTTAATTCGAGAAACTTGTTGTTTTGCTTTGCCGCACGCACCACTGTTTCAAAGTCCACCGGATACCGGCTGTCATCTGGGTGCCCTATGATGTCAACCAGCGGATTTTCAAGAACCTGCACCAGTGCCTGCGTATTCTGCTCCTTTGTACCGGGGCAGATACATGGAATATGAAAGCTTGCAATAACAATGTCCATTTTTTCAAGCAGTGTGTCCGGCATATCCAGTGTTCCGTCATAGTCCATAATATTGGCTTCACAGCCAAACAGACGGCGCACGCCGAATTTTTCCCGCGGCAGGACCTTAAAGTTGCTGAAATACAGTTTGCCGCAGCTGCCCGGCATTTTCGGCGTATGCTCCGTAAACGCAATAGCAGGCAGCCCGATTTGTGCTGCCTTTCTTGTCATTTCATCTATTGTGTTATAAGCGTGTCCGCTTGCAATCGTATGTGTATGTGTATCAATTAAGTATTTCATTTTAATCTCCGTTCCACAGACATTTTATTTGCACTCCGGCAGATTCACCGATAGTTCCCTGCGCGTATGGTCTACAGAAATTGCTTTATCTGAAAGATTAAAGTACGCAAAGGAATATGTATTGGATACATCTCCAAGAGAGTCGTCCCACGACAAATCTACATTATAATACTTTCCGTCAATATAGACAATATTCCATGCGTGATAACCGCCGTTAGCATATCCGGTGCAGAAATAACACGGAATATTTAACTGCTGCATAATATACTGAAATGCCCTCGAATATCCGGCACACACCGAGCTTCCGTTAATGAATACGCTGTATGCACTCTGGTTCATGTCTGAATTTTCATCATAGACACACATATTCTGAAGGGCTTTATAAACATACTGTTCCTTGTCAAGGTCTGTCGTGAGCGAACTAGCGCCGTTAATCACCTTCGCCGCCGCATTTAAAAACTTCTGTCTGGCAGACTGCAGTGTCTGTGCCGTTTCATTGTATTTTAACATCACGGAAATGACCGCTCCCTTGCTGGTGTACCCGTAGCTGTAGCCGGTATCCAGCCAGAACAGCTCCGGGTGATCGTTAAAGACCGCATTCATGACATTTTTAATACTGCTCTGGTCAAGCTGACGGCACAGTGTCACACTTTCCTTTAATTCCAGTGCTGCCCCGTACACCTGGTCATAAACTTCCTTCTGTGTATCCGAAAGCATGGCTCTGTACGGATACATATTTTCCGGAAAATCATAAGATGCCGCCGGTGTCGTATCCGTCTGCTGGGATTTGCTGTCTTCCACAAGCTGTCCGGTTCCCTGTACCGGCTGATAATCAGACTTTACCGTATCATTCGTTTTTTCACTTCCGGCTCCGCCGGCGATCTCTGCTTCTACCGTCGCTAAGACATCTCCGAGATTGGTTATGGTTTCCTTTGTAAGACTCTGACCGCCTGCTGATGTATTGACTGCATTTTCAATACCGGCTGAATATTCCTGCGCAATAAAATATGTCCCGCCAACCAGTATTAAAATGAGTATTGAGGCTCTTAAAAATTTGTAAACGTTCCTCATGACTGCTTCCTTTATTCCTAATAATTCCGTGCGTATCGCAAATGCTTTATTATTCTGTACGCAGTGCTACTACCGGATCTTTTTTCGCTGCCATCTTCGCCGGAACAAATCCGGCAATCAGTGTCAGCACCATACTTATTATAACAAGGATTACGGCACCTGCAACAGGAAGTTTTGCAACTCCTGCAATTGTTGTCACATTTTCAATAATCCGGTTCGCCGGAATGCACAAAATCAGTGTAATCACAATACCCAGTGCACCGGATACAAAGCCTTCAATCAGTGTTTCGGCGTTAAATACGCGTGAAACATCTTTCTTTGACGCACCGATACTTCTTAAAATACCGATTTCCTTTGTTCTTTCAAGTACGGAAATATACGTAATAATACCTATCATAATAGAAGAAACAACGAGTGAAATCGCAACAAACGCAATCAGTACCGCTGAAATCGCCGTAATAATCGTGCTGACGGAAGACATCATAATGCCAACATAATCGGTATAATTAATCACATCTTCATCTCTGCCCTCATCAGTTGCTTTCTTATTATAATCGCTGATAATATCTTCCAGTTTTTCCTTGGCCTCAAAGCTTGCAGCATATAAATCAATTTCTGACGGGTTATCTTCGTTTGTAATGCCTAACTTTTCTTTGTTGCCCTCAAATGTGGCTTCTGTTGTCTGTGCCTTTAAAGACTGCGAAAACTGCTGCAAAATCTGTTCTTCTGTCATCTGGCTCATATAAGCCTGCATCTGTGCCTGTTCCTGCTCTGAAAGCGTTGCAACATATGCATTGACATCATCCATTGTAATCGGTGTATCCTTGTCATTGTCAAACGGGATTCCCGTAAAAATATCGGTTGTTTCATCGGCAAGCTGAGCTTTTGCCACTTCACTGTCGTTGACACCCTGCATCAGATACTGCATCAGTTCCTTTGTATAACCTACACCGCTCCGGATTGCCGTGTTGACCGCATCTTCTTTCTGACGGATAATACCGCACACCTGAATCTGTGTGCCGTTGTCTACTACATTTTTCATATACGTTTCATCTTCACGCATATCTTCCCAGATGTCTTTTTCTGCGTTGTACCGGTAATAATCGGTTGGCAGAATCATCTGGAATTTCTTATCTAAAATTTCATCATAAGTATACTCTGTTTCCTCGGTGTCATAGGTTTCGCCTGTCATCATGCGCTTATACATCGCCGTTACCTCGTCAGGGTCTTTAAAGCCCAGTGAATACAGGGTATAATCATCAATTTCGTTGTTCTCATCAACAACTAACACCACTTCGTTGTACTGCTGCGGCCATCTTCCCGCCACCATATCATACTGGGAATCCAGTAAATCCTGATTGCCCGGCAGCTGGTTCCATACATCTGCATTGGTATACATCGCACTCATGCTGCCCTGTGAAGTGTTCGTACCGTAAATCGTATTCATAATAGTGCTTGGATTTAGCTGTGTCACACCGTCGCTTGTGTCTGTATCGTAAATATTGATATCAACATTGTAGCTGTACCGGATATCACTTGCATATGTTGAAATCTCATCTTTATTATCATCTATATACTTTTTAAAGGATTTTAAATTATTATTTTTCACATCGGAAATCATGGTATTCATCATTTCCGACATAATCATATTACTGTACACTTTATCCTTGTCATGGTCAACAGAATCCTTATCAGACCCGGTCATCATTTCAATCATGCTGCTGATATCCATGGTCTGGGACTGTAACTGGACCGGATAACTCGACAGTGTATCGCGCTGTACCCTGTCAATATAGTCCTGAATACCGTTTGAAATGGAAAGAATCAACGCAATGCCGATAATACCGATACTTCCGGCAAATGCGGTAAGCAGGGTACGGGTCTTTTTGGTCATCAGGTTATTCATACTAAGAGAAAGCGCTGTAAAAAAGGACATCGATGTCTTTGCTTTCTTTTTCTTCTTTCCTGTCTGTGCATCTGAAAGCTTTTGCTCCTTTTCCTGTATATCCGCTTTCATCTGTTCTTCACTGTAAGCATCGGTATCGTCTGTAATCTGTCCGTCTAAAAGGCGGATAATTCTTGTTGAATACTGCTCTGCCAGTTCAGGATTATGCGTAACCATAATAATCAGACGGTCTTTGGCAATTTCTTTTAAAATCTCCATAATCTGTACGCTGGTTTCTGTATCCAATGCGCCTGTCGGCTCGTCTGCCAGTAAAATATCCGGGTCATTTACCAATGCTCTTGCAATCGCAACACGCTGCATCTGTCCACCGGACATCTGATTGGGTTTCTTGTGAATCTGTTCCTTTAAGCCTACTTTTTCCAGTGCTTCTATTGCGCGCTTTCTACGCTCTGACTTGGATACACCGGATAAAGTCAGTGCCAGTTCGACATTGGCAAGCACGGTCTGGTGCGGTATCAGGTTATAACTCTGGAAGACAAATCCAATCGAATTATTGCGGTATGCATCCCAGTCACGGTCCTTGAATTTCTTCGTAGAACGTCCGTTAATCTTTAAATCACCGCTTGTATACTGGTCAAGCCCCCCGATGATATTTAACATAGTTGTTTTTCCGCAGCCGGACTGTCCCAGAATTGATACAAATTCGCTGTCGCGGAAACGCAGATTAATTCCCTTCAATGCCGTTACCCTGGTATCTCCGGAAATATAATCCTTTACGATGTTGTTTAATTCAAGCATCTTTTTTCCTCTCTTTACGTTTTTTCGGTTTATTTTGATTTTCTAACAACTTACTTCTTCATTATTTCACGTTTCTGCTGAAATGTCTATGCCTCTGCCTGAATAATGCTTAATTTTATTATTTTTTATGAATTTCCTCTTAAAACAGGAGATATTTTACTGTAATATTTTATTATGTATCGTGATATAAATAATACCATGTTTAAAAGTTCCAAACCCGCATGTGCCTGTCCGCCGGTGAAAAAAAAATCGAACCCCGCCCCATAAAGCATAAAAGTGGTTTGACGCTTGCATTTTTGCGGTCTGCATTTTATACTGATACCAGCATAAATGATTGGAATAACGATTAGATTGTAACAGGAGATTTGCATTGAATAATAAGAAAAAGTTAAAACAATTCATGATTTGTCTGTGCTGTGTATTTTGCAGTACCGCATTGACCATTCCTTATCTGTCCTATGCAACCACGCAGGACGATTTAGACAATGCCAACCGGGAACTGGAAAGCTTAAAGGCACAACAGCAGAGTCTGTCTGCGGATTTATCCGAAATTGACAGTCAGCTCCAGAGTGCCGGAAGCCGTTTATCTTCCTTAGAAGAACAGATTGATGACAAACAGGCAGATGTTGATGCCTTAAATGAAGAACTGCTGTCACTGTCCCAGACAATGGACGAACAGTACGATTCCATGAAACTGCGTATCCGGTATATGTATGAACGCAGCAGCTCGGATGTGATTGAACTGCTGTTAACTTCCCAAAGTATGAGTGAACTTTTGTTAAAAAGCGAATACATTTACCAGTTATCACAGTATGACCGTGATATGTTAGATGAGATGGAAGCCAATTATGAACGCCAGCAGGCAGCAAAAGAACAGCTGGATACCGAGGTTTCCGAACTGTCGTCCTTACGGGAAGCTGCTTTAAATGAACAGGAAAATTTAAAGACACTGCTTGCAAAAACCCAGCAGGATTTTGATACGTCTTCCAACAACGTATCCGAGGCCGAAGCTGCCGCACTTGCCTATGAAAAGAAGCTTGAAGAAGAAAAGCTGGCACAGGAACGCGCAGAAGCCGAGGCTGCAAGCCGTGCGGCTGCCGCCGCCGGGAATAATAATTCCGGCAGCGGTGACATTACTTCTAATATTAATAAAACACCGATTTCGTATGACACCTCTGACCTTGCCATGCTTGCCGCAATTATCGAATGTGAAGCGGGCAACCAGTCTTACGAGGGTAAGTTAGCTGTGGGAAGTGTTGTTGTAAACCGTGTCAACAGCCCACGTTTTGCCAACTCCATTTCCGGTGTCATCTATGCTTCCGGACAATTTACACCGGTTGCCAGCGGCCGTTTTACGATTGTGCTCTCCCGCGGTGCTTCCGCTTCGTGCGTTCAGGCGGCGCAGGAGGTTTTAAACGGAAATGTTACGATTAATGCGCTGTATTTCCACGTATACCGCAGCGGTATCGACACCTATGGCACGGTGATTGGCGACCATATTTTCTACTGATTGAATAAAAAAGTCCTTTGTAAAAGAAATGCTCCATTATCATCTGACTTTGGCTCATTCTTTTGCAAAGGACCGCTTTATAAAATATCGTTCTACTAATCTTCTTTTGGCATATATTCCACAGAATCTACAAGTACATATCCTGTCTTTTCATTTTTTACGGTGTTGTCATGGGCACAGAAAATGCCGTTTTTCACACCGACCCATCTGCCTGCTTTGGAAGCAAATGAAAAGGCTTTTTCATAGTTTTTGCCGTCAAAACTTAATTCCAGTGTTAATTCCTCGACCGGTGCTGCTTTTACAGGAAGATTTAACTCCATGTGATCAATATGACCGGTGCATTTTACCGTGTAACGGAATGTCACTGTTTTCCCGGTATCCTTAAAATCACTTTCGGACAGTTCAAAATCATTGCTGTTTTGTGTTGTATACGGCATATCACAGTCAAAATACTGTGTTCCCAAAATCTGTCTGACCGTATATTTGTTATCCCGCTTTTCAACCGCCAGCGCGCCGTATTCCGTTCCCAGTGATACAACGCCTGCCACATCGCCGTTTTCCATGCCGGAAAGCTGCATTTTTGTCACACAGGTAAATTCCGGCGCCGGCCATTTCTGTAACAGCAGATTGCGGTAATCACTAACCGGGCGGAGCGGCACAGTATCCAGTGCATTTAACTTTAACTTTGATCCGGTAAGCTCATACCAGTCCTTCTGGGGATTGGCATTCCACTGCCACTGCATACCGAGTTTATCCGATGTAAAGTCATCACTCGTATCCGGCTCGCAAACCGGATATGAATTACTCTTTCCGATATCCGGCTTTGTGTACTCCATAACCGGTTCGCCGTAATCATTGCCCGGCTTATTGATACCGATTATTGGCCAGTCATTTTCCCAGTGCATTGGCTGTAAATGAACAATTCTTCCGCCTGCGTAGACATCCTGAAAATGTAAGAACCAGTCCTGACCTGTCACCGTGTCCACCCATGCACCCTGATGAGGACCGTTGACCGGTGAATCACCCTGACGCATTACGACCTTATATTCATACGGTCCAAAAGGATTTTTAGAACGGAGTACTGTCTGCCAGCCGGTCTTTACACCGCCTGCCGGAGCAAATACATAATACCAGCCGTTGCGCTTGTACATTTTCGGACCTTCAATTGTTACCTGATTATTTTCATTGCCATCAAAAATCTTGACTTCTTCGCCGATTAATCCCATACCGTCCGGCTGCATTTCTACCATATGCAGTACACTCTTGTATCCGATACGGCTCTTTGCAACACCTGCTACCAGATACGCCTTTCCGTCATCATCCCAGAACGGACACGGATCAATCCAGCCTGCTCCCGGACGGATATTCACCGGCTTGCTCCATTTGCCAAATGGGTCTTTTGTTGTTGTCATGTAAATGCCCTCATCCGGCATCGGAAAACATATATAATAAGTTCCTTCATGATACCGGATTGCCGGTGCCCATACCCCGCAGCCATGAATCGGATTGCGGTAACGGAATTCCGGTAACTCGTCCAATGCATAATTGACTACTTTCCAGTTGACTAAATCTTTTGAATGTAAAATCGGCAGCCCCGGTGCATTGCAAAAGCTTGATGCAATCATAAAATAATCTTCGCCGACACGGATTGCATCCGGGTCTGAATAATCTGCGTATAGAATCGGGTTGCGGTACTTTCCATTTCCTAAATCTGCCTGCCACATATTGAAACCTCCATTTTTACTGTTTGATTTACTGCTTTTCATTATTACATGCTTTATTTTATGTTCTGCATTTCTGCACTGTCCTTATCATACACTATTTCCCCGGAAATTGCTATTCATTTTACAAAATTCTTTTATAAAAGTTTTTTCACTATTTTGTTTTTAATGTTTTATGCCGTACTGTATCCCGCTTCATACATAAAAATCCACAAATCAGGATTATAAAAATTTATAAAAATACCCGCGGAAATCTCCGGCTTTTCAGCCTGTTCCCGCGGGTGTGTGTATTTAATATTATGATAACAATTAGATTGCCTTAATTCTTTCAAGTGCCTTTACGGTATTTTCATAAGAACCGAAAGCGGTCAGTCTGAAGTAGCCTTCACCACTTGGACCAAAACCTGAACCCGGTGTACCGACAACATTTGCCTTTTCAAGCAGGAAATCAAAGAATTCCCAAGATGTCATGTTATCCGGTGTCTTTAACCAGATGTACGGTGCATTGACACCGCCTGATACGGTATAGCCTGCGGACTTTAAGCCTTCCAGAATTGTCTTTGCATTGTTCATGTAGTATGCAATCTGCTCACCGGTCTGCTTCTGTCCTTCTTCTGTGTAAACAGCTGCACCCGCCTTCTGGATAATATATGGCGCACCGTTAAACTTTGTGCCGTGACGTCTTGCCCAGAGACTGTGTAATGTCACATCACCACTCTTTAAATCTTTTGGAATAACGGTAAATCCAAGTCTTGTTCCCGTAAATCCGGCATTCTTTGAGAAGCTGCGCAGTTCGATGGCACAGGTTCTTGCACCTTCACATTCAAAAATCGTATGCGGTACATTTTCCTCTGAAATGTATGCTTCATAAGCTGCATCATAGATGATAACCGCACCTACTTTATTTGCATAATCAACCCACTTCTGTAATTCGTCCTTTGTAATCGTAGAACCGGTTGGGTTGTTTGGGAAGCAAAGATAGATAATATCCGGTGTTTCCTTTGGCAGCTCCGGCGCAAAATTCGTTTCTGCCGTACACGGCATGTAGATTACATTGCTCCACTTCTGCTGATCCGGTAAATAATCCCCGGTTCTTCCTGCCATTGCATTGGTATCTACATATACCGGGTATACAGGGTCACATACTGCAATTTTATTGTCTACTGAAAAAATGTCGCCAATGTTTCCTGAATCAGACTTTGCACCGTCACTGACGAAAATTTCATCGGCACTGATGTCGGCACCACGTCTTTTATAATCAAAATCTACAATTGCATTTCTTAAAAAATCATACCCTAAATCCGGTGCATAACCGTGAAATGTTTCTGCCTTGCTCATTTCATCAACTGCACCGTGTAATGTATCAATTACAACCGGCGCAAGCGGCAGCGTTACATCACCGATACCCAGTCTTATAATTTCCTTGTCCGGATTAGCAGCCTGAAAGGCTTGAACCTTTTTGGCTATCGTGGAAAACAGATAACTTCCCGGAAGCTTTAAATAATTGTCATTAATCTTAAACATCTCATTCTCCTTCATTTCGTGTACTTCTAAACGTAGCTGCCTGTTCGTCCGACAAGCCGTTATGTCTGAATTATACACCATATTCGTACAGACAACAACTTATAAATATGAGTATTTTTATCAATATATCCGGCTTTTTTTGCATGAATTGCTTTATTTTCTTATCTTATTCAATATTCCTGCTTAATGTTTCATATTCTGCGCTGATTGCCTGTAACACTTCTTTATCACCGCCCGCATTGTCCGGGTGATAAATTTTTAACAATGCCTTATAGCGCTTTTTTAATGCTGCACTGCTGTCAACACCTTTAAAGAAGAGATTTACACCGCTATGACTGATATTCTGTACCATGGCAAACTTTCTTCTGGCCTCACGGTACACCTCATCGCGGTACATCAGCTTGTCGCGCTTAAATTTTTCGCGGTCAATAGCAAGCTGTCTGGTTTCCCGTTCCAGAATCTGCCACTGCTGGTCAAACAGATGCTTCTGATTATCTAACTGCTTTCTTAGCAAATCCAGACTGCGTTTCTGCTTTTCCAGCATCTGCTTCTGAATCTCCACAACCTGCTCTTCTTCCTCTAGCTTTCCCTGCTGCTGCTCCAGATTTTTCCGTAGTTCTTCCAGTCGGATATTTTCTTTAAAAAACCATTTCTTTTTTTCTTCCAATTCCTCATTGTTCAAACAAACACACTCCTTTATCAGCAGCAGTCCGCATCAGACTGCACTGTGAAACCAAAATACCTTGACAGGCTGACAGCCCGGTTTTGTCTTAATCGTATGCGGCACACCCGGAAGTGCAATAAATGAATCACCTGCTTCAATTGGAAACTCCAGATCACCAAGTCTGGCATAGCCCTCACCCTCAAGCACATAAAAGCCCTCCTGGTCTTCATGCACGCCCGGATGCGCACTAAACTCATAGCCGGCATAAACCGTTGTCCCGGAAGTACAACCGCCAAGGCAGCCGTTTTCTGCCGTCAAAAAGCGCTGTGTCCGTGCATCCTTCCCTTGTGTTTCTTCTACTTCTTTTTTCGTAATATACGGTTTCATCTTAATCCTCGTTTCTGAGCGACTTTGTTGCGAAGCAGCGATGAGAAATTCGCGCAGGCGATTTCTCATCCGCCATCATAGGTGTTTGCTTTCGCTCCAAAGCAAACATCTATGTGAAAAATCAGCACATCAGTGTGATTTTTCGCACTATTCTCCATCCCGCAGGCATTTTAATGCCGGAGGAATCGCGAGCCAAATGTCAGATTTGGCTCTGCGGCATGAAAAAACAAGGAAGCCTGCTTTTGTCAGACTCCCTCGTATCTTTTTACTAATTTTTCTTGTAACGTAATAATTCTGTATAGGCAAGTAAAAATGGTCCGACACCCTTTGCATCATCTTCTACAACCGGTTCTGACATATAATAATCATATGTACCCGGACGATTGTCTTTACCGCCAAGTCCGGCAACCAGACAAATACCACCAAGTGACATTTCTCCGTTCTTTTCTTTTAAATAGCGCTTGCAGATACCGTCAATGGCTTTCTCACCGTATGCACGGTAGCTTTCAGGCAGGAAGCCAAGACGTACACCCTTTAACAGGGAATATGCCATGATAGAACTTCCGCTTGTTTCAAGATAGTTGCGTTCCATGCCGCCGAAGTTGACAACCTGATACCACATACCGCTTTCGTCCTGATAACGGATCATCGCATTCATTAAATCTACATATGCATCCTGTAACATCCTGCACTCTTTGTCATACTTGTGGTCAGAGTTGTCCACCTTATCAAGTGTATCTAACAGTGCCATAGAGTACCAGCCGATTGCTCTCAGCCAGATATTCTGTGAAAGACCTGTGACCTTGTCACACCAGAACATCTGCTTTGATGTGTCGATTGCATGATAGTACAGACCGTTGAGCGGATTTTTCATGTTTTCAATAACGAATTTAAACTGTGAGAAAATATCATCATAATTCTTTCGGTCGTTAAATCTTGTTTCATACTCCATGTAAAACGGCTGTCCCATATACATTCCGTCCAGCCATACCTGATTCGGATAAATATCCTTGTGCCAGAAGTTGCCGGATTCACAGCGAGGCATAATAGCAATCTGAGAATATACAAGGTCGATTGCCTTTCTATATTTTTCTTTTCCGGTGATATCATATAATTCAAATAAAGTCTTGCCGGCATTGACATTGTCAATATTCTTTTCACCAATGCTGTATCCGTCAATTGTTCCGTCTTCTGCTACACGATAATCAATGAAATCGTCTGCAAACTTTAAATATTTCTCGTCCTTTGAAATGGCATACATCTCAAGTACGGCTTTAATCATACAACCGTCAATGTAATTCCACTTAGACTTTAAGCCCTGCTTGAGCTTTTCAATATTCCACATCGGCGCTTCCGGCGTGCTTTTTTCCAACAATTCATCAATATACTTTACTATAATATCCACGGCTTTTCTCCTTATTAAATATGTACTGTGTCTTTATTATTGTACACTACAAAAAAAAGATAAGCAACCGATTATTTTTTATTTTATGAAAAACTACAGAATTTTAGCTGTTATACAACATCGGCTGTAATGCTTCGAGTGCCTGCTGATATGAAAAATTTGCACTCATGCCGAACAGGGACGAATCCAGATCGTACACCCTGCCGTTTTGTACTGCCGCAAAATGCTTCCAGATGTCGTTTTTTTCAAATTCATCGGCAAACATCTGCTGTACCTGCTCGGGCATTGCATGGGATGCCCGTAAAATCACATCGGGTTCTTTCGTTTTGATATCCTCTGTGTTAGCACTTAAAAATTCTTCATCAGTGCCTGCGTATACATTCTGTCCGCCTGCCATTTTCACAAGGCTGCCGACATAGCTGTTTTCGGTTGCCACGATATAAGAACCCGGCAATCCCATCAGAATCAGAACCTTCGGGGCTTCTTTGCCTGCATTTTTATTTTTGTATTCCTGCATAAATGTGTTAAATTCGTCCACCATTGCCTGTGCCTGCTGCTGCCTGTTAAATTTTTCACCGAGGTCTGCAATCGAAGCATACATGCCGGATACACTCTTTAAATTTAAAAACAGGGATTTCACCTGGATTGCCGCATATTTCGGCTGTAAATCGCTTTGCAGGCTGTTCGGGGACAGCACATAATCCGGCGATAAGGATTTTAAAATCTCCATATCCGGCGACATTGCCGTTCCGACCTGTGTAACGTCCTTATACCGCTCCGGCAGTGTACCGGAGGTCTGGCATACGCCCACTAAATCTAATTCCAGTTTGTCACAAATCTGTGCAGCTGCCGGTGACGTTGCCACAAGACGCACACTGTCTGCCTGTGATTGTCCCTCTGTGGAATCCGGGTGCTGGTCTACGCAGGCTGTCAGCGAAAGCGATGCCGTAAGAACAGCAACGCCCGCTAACAGCATACAAAGGCCTTTTTGAACAGTCTTTTTTACCTGTCGTTTCATTTGTCTGCTCCTTTAGTTTTTCTTTTTACGATATACAAGCATGTACCATGCCGCACCTGTCACAACAATGGCAATTACAACACCCATTCCGATAAAAATGCCGGTGCTGGTGTTTTTTTTGCTCTCCTGCGCTTCTGCATTGACCTGTTTTCCTGCCGCATCATATTCCTGAATTCCGGCATTTTTCGTCTGTGTGTTTTCTGCGGTCTTTGCCTGTGCGGCACTTGCTTCTGCTGATGTAGTCTGTCCGGCTTCTGTCGTACTTTCTGCACTTTCACCTTCTGCCTGCTCTATGCTCTGTGTTCCGGCATTTTCCTGACTGCCGTCTGTTCCGGCTGACACACCGGTTTCACCCGATAAGCTGTCCGTGCCTGATGCGGTATTTTCAGCCTGCGCACTTACACCGCGCTCTCCTGAACTGCTTTCTCCCGGGTTGCTTTCCTCACTGCCACTCTCTGCGCTGTCCGGACCGGCACTGCCGCCCTTTTCTTCAACGGTCACACTGGTAATAAAGTCGCCTGCGCCTTCACTCAGTCCCGAAAATGTAATGTAGTAAATAATATCACGACCCATGGCAGTTACGTACATATTTACACGTACAACCGAATTTTCACTGTTGATGCGGAATCTGTAATCTGCGGTATTGCTTGAGTAATCCTCCTGCATTAACGTTGCGGATACCGGACTTCCATCTACCTGAAACTGCGGATTTTCGATATTGTCCATTAACTGCATACGGATTGTGGCATAAGTGTTTCCCGCCGGGTCTGCTTCGATAAGTGCCTTACCATATGTCGCGCTCTCTGTCATGGACTGTCCTAAAACCGCCGAACCCTCTCCGCCGGAATCTTCAATCGCACCGGTGGACGGATTTCGGTAGCTTGGATTGGCATTGGCAAGATAAATGCCGTTTTCTGCCGCATATACCGGATTACTGTTTTGTGAAAATGCTGCCGCCGCCGATAAAATGCCCACGGTGACTGCCGTCAATACTGCCGCCGCCTGCTTTGCAAGCCGCTGAATCTGCATTTTAAATTTCTGTTCCATGTCTGTACTCCTGCTTTCATTTTTATATGTGACAAACAGGCACCCGCCCCTTTTTGGAACGGATGCCGTTGTTTTGTCTTTTTTACAGCTTAGTCTTCTTTTTCTTCCGGTCTTTTCTTTCTTTTAAAGATTGCAAGACCTGCGGCACTTAAAGAAGCAAAGAATGCTGCTGTCCACATGCCCATTGCGGAAGAATCCGCTGTCTTTACGCCGCTGTTGCTGTTGTCTGCCGTATTGGCTGAGCCACCTGCCGTATTTGAATTACCGCCTGCTGCCGAACCATTATCTGTTGTTGTCTTTTCAACAAGTGCATAATAGCTGAAGCCCTTTGTTGTCACAACATAATAGCCGTTTTCCACACTGCCCTTTATGAGAGTCTTTGAACCGTCATCATTGATACGGTATAAAACAACGTTGTCTGCATTCATGCCTGCCGGAATGAGATACTTCACAACAACACTGCCGTCTGGCTCAACTTCCTGTCCGTCCTTTTCAAAATGAACTTCATACAGTTCAAAATTGCTGCCGACGTCTGCAAGTGCATTTGCCGCCTTTGTATATTCTGTTCCTGCGCCGACCTTTGTTACCTTTAACTCAGAGCCTGCCGGAAGCACGCCCTCTGCGGCTGATACATGAACGCCTGTCTTTTCATCCGTCACATCAACTGCCGGTGACTTTTCTTCTGTCTGGTCTTCTGCCGGTACAAGAGAAGTATCGCTTGTTGCTGTCAGTGCTGACCAGTCGAATCTTAATCTCGCACTCATCATGGTGTCGCCCATTGGTGTATCCGGTACTTTAAAGCTTACATCTGCATAAGTAATATCTGCAACAGATGGCTGTGTACCTTCAGGAAGTTCAAATGTTACCAGTCTGATTGCATCGACTTCATTTCCTGCGGAAGTTGTAATCTTTTCTGTCTTGTCGATTGTAACAGTTACGCCCTCTACCTCAAATGCCGTAACGGCGCTGTAGATTGATGTTACGGTTACCGGATTCATGGCAATCTGAACTTTTACAACCTGGCCATCCTTTACGGTGATTAAAGCACTGCTGTTCTTTTCAAATGCCGCATTACCCATAGAAGCCTTATCGGATACCGCATTCCACAATGCAATCGGTACATAGTAGTTACCGTCAGCAATTTTATTGTCAGAAGGGTCCGGTGTCGGAGTTGGTGTCGGTTCCGGTGTCGGGTCAGGAGTCGGAGTCGGTTCCGGTGTCGGGTCTGGGTCCGGTGTTGGTGCCGGGTCCGGTTCTGCTGTCTTTACCGCATTTGCATAATCCAGTGCCAGATAAGCATCCGGGCTGTAATTCATCGCATCGACAAACATGTTGACATAAACACCGTCATAGCTGTTGTCCGGCAGTGTAAATGTAATCTGTGTCACTCTGCCTTCTTCGTCTGTTGTGTACTGTGCATCTACAGTCTTACCATCTGCTGACGTTCCCTGATAAATCTTCCAGTTGCTTGCGTAAGCTGTCAGTCCCGCAAAGGATACGGACTGTAAATCTACGGTTACAACTGCTGTTCCGTCTGCCGCAACAGTCATCTGTGCACTCTTAATGCAGCCTGCCGCCATAGAATCCTGTGAAACATTTCCGGCATTCTTTAAGCTTGCAGGGATTGAATAAGTACCTGCTGTCAGAGTGGTCTTTGCTGAACCGAAAGTTGTTTCCTTTGTTGTATCATCGGACTTATTATTATCAGATGATGTCTTTGTTAAGCTGTTCCAGTAAACCTTTACGAAGCAGTCTGCGCTGAAACGTCCCTGCTTGAAGTCAATGCCTGAAACCAGACCGTTTAAATTCTTCATTGCCGGTACATAGATATCTGCATTGGTGTTGTAGATTGCCGCAAAATCACCTTCTAACGGGAAGGAAACCTTTGTTACAACCTTTTCATCTTCACCGAATACATCATCGCTGTACTGAATGTCATTCATTTCGACCGCAGCTTCCTTTAAGCTCTTAGAAGTATCATTGCCTTCATAGTAGCCGTTGAAGCCATAGATATATAACGGTTCTTTTGATGTTCCGTTAATAATGTCTGTTACGAGTGTCATGCTGCCATCTTTGTCAACAACAATCTTTGCCTTTGTCTTGTCATTTTCCACAAGACTGTGCTTTACTTTATCTGTGTAGTATGCAATGTCTACGCTGTATTCGCCTTCTGCAAGCTTTTCTGTCGGAAGGTTAATGACTTCTTCTTCCTGCTTTAGTTCGAGTGCATTTAAAATCGCATCGCGGATTGCATTGGATGAATACGTTGCGCCTGAAACCGCATCAACACCTGTGATTTCCTTTACATCGGTTGCGGACTTATTGATGTAGCTGCCCTTTAAGCCGTTGACTGCCTTTTCAAGCATCATCTTATTGGTTTCAGCATAAGTTCCCGCAAAATTTGCACCTGTTACTTCAATGTCTGTGATAACATCATCTGTAACTGTTACGTTGACAGTAACATCATATTCACCGAACTGTGAAATATGGGCTGTACCTGTCTTTACAACCGGTGTGTTGTCTTCATTTTTTGCTGTCAGCTTTAACTTTAAGTTCGTATCCTTTGACATACCGTCGATAAAGCCTGTCAGATAAATTTCATTGTTGTCTGTCAGGTCGAAATAGTCCGGTACATCTACAACTGCCTTACCCGGATATACGAGTGCATTTTCAAGGTCTGTTGTTGTGGATGTCGCTGTAAATTCTGTTCCGTCTGTTGTGTAGTATACATATCCTCTGCTGTCTGTTACTTCTACAGGTGTCTTATCATATGCCACGCTGTCTGCTTCGGAATTAATCTTGTCTGTATACCAGTCGCTGTAAATTGCTGACTTTAAGCCGCTTGTATCATTCTTTGAGATTGCCTTAAATGCATTTTCCATGCTGTCTGCATTGTATACACGAAGGCTTCCCATATGTCCGTGTAAGCCGAATACGATTGTTTCGCCTAAGTCAAATACGAGCTGTCTGCTTCCGTCTGCCTTTGTTACCAGTGTTGCACTCTTGATTGCATCAATGTTTGCAGGCGGTGTCTTTGTGGCACCCGGTTCGCACGCTGTATAAACAGATACATCTAATGCCTGTGTTGTTTCTTCTCCCTGGTCTGTATCACCGACTTTTTCAATCGTTGAGAAGTCCATACGGAACAATACTTCTGAAATGTAAGCCATTTCTGTGATGTATGTTGTAAATAACACATTCTGGTTTGCATAGTCCGCATCGTTTTTAATGTAATTGATACCGGAGAATGTCAGGTTAAACGGTGCTACCTTACTGCTTGTTGATGAAGCGAGTTTATCCAATGTAACGGATTCTACATTTTCACTGTTATAGAAGCCGCCGACCTGCTTACTTCCCTGCATAACCTTTGTAAAGTAGAAATCGCCTGTGTTTTCTGTCTTTACGTTGGTTGACGGATTAATCTTACCGGTCTTTGTAACGGTTGGTGAAATGGTGTATACCTTTGTATAGTTTTCATACTTTTCGGCATAGTCGCTGGATTCTGCAACGCCTGCATCATCTGCACCCTTAATCTTGCCGTTATCATTAGCATCCGGTGTCGGTGTGGACTTAATCCAGAGTTCACCGCCGCCTGCGTATCCAATCGGGCTTTTTACACCCGGCATTTCATAATCGTCTACGGTTACATTGCCTTCTGCATCAACGCTTACGGTTATGTCTGTGTACTGTTCTTCATAGCCCATTGCACCTTCGATTTTGTCGGTGTCAATGTAATAGGTACTGCCGAATACTGCCTGCATTTTGTATGTACCCTCTTTTAAAGAACCGTCTTCGTTGTAGTAGCTGCTGACGTCTTTGAAGTTTGCCATAACCGTTACAGCTTCTTCCGGCATGGTAAATGTATACTCATGGGCATTTGTTCCGTTAATTGCCTGCGTTGTTGTGGCTTCAACCGTCTTGCCGCTTGCCGTTGTTACGGTTACACTGTCCATTGTGTAATACTTTAAGCGGTCCGGTGTTACGGTAACGGTTACGGTTTCGCCTGATTTTGCCTTATCGGAAGACTTTGTTTCAGCCGTTAATACGCTGACTGTACCTTCGCCGTTGGTTTCTGTTGTAATTACATAAGAGTCTTGTGCATACTCTGTGCTTACGGTTACTGCGGACTTCGGCATTGTGAAGCTGTAGCTTCCGTCACCGTTGTCTGTTACGTCAACTTTCTTTCCGTCTGCTGTTTCTACGGAAATGCTCTTTACTTTGCAGAATGACTTCGGTGCTGTGTATACAGTTACCTTACTGCCTTCTGCGGCTTCTTCGTCAACGGTTGTTTCGCCGTATTCACTGCCTGTTACGTTTGAAGTGATTGCATATTTCTGTGAAACAACCGTTTCTTCGGCTGCCTTTAATACCGGTCTGCCTGTTGTCTTGTCTGTTTCCCACTTGCAATACTTGTTATCCTCTGTCTGGTTCTCATCAACCCAGCTGTTTAAGTATGTAACCAGTGCAATCCTGCCGACCTTGTTGGTTGTGCTGTCAACAGACATTAAGTTGTCATTTTCATAACCCTCGGCTGTTACCGGTGTGATGTATGTAAAGTTCTGATTAAGAGAATCCAGATTCTCTCCTGTAACAGTCTTTGCAATTCCGTAAATTTGGGCATTTTCAGGGAAATTATTTAATGTTGTACCTGTGTAGCAGTTTGCAGTCTTATCTTTTGCCTGTAAAGTAGCGTCCACACCGTAATAAGATACATTTGCCGGATTTGCATTTTCACCCATGGTAATCTCTGAAATATCATAGCTGTTGACTGCTCTGTCTGAAAGTCCATAATATGAATAATATCCGGTTAAATTTACATTTTCCAGTGTTGTCTTGCCGGTTACCGCGCTGTTTACAATTTGTGTTGCACTATTTGTAATAGGGTAATGCAATACCGTACCGCCTGTCGCACCGTCAATGGTCACATTCATATTGTTTACGACCTTGTTGTAAGAACCGCCGCCATAAGCAATACCACCTAAATAGCAGAATGTGCCTGCAACGGTATGGACTTTTTGTGTTCCTTCAAATGTCAGGTCGTTGATAGTGACATCTGTGAAACTGCCTATCTGTGCGATAAATGCACTTGAATATACCCATGAACTTGATGTTGTTCCTGTCATGCCTTCTACATTCAGTTCCTTAATGGTATGTCCGTTTCCGTTAAAGGTTACTGTATTATTGTAATTTGTATATGTCATCGGCACCCATGTATATGCGCTCATATCAATATCTTTTACAATATTAATGGTTTTATCCGTAAGTGCGCTTGGATTATCACGCATTAATTTACCGACAGCCGCAAGGTCTGCCGCATCGGAAACAATCAGTGTGCTTGATGTTGCCGCATATACATCTGTATCATAACGTCCTTCTTCAAACCAGTTGTCCGGTGCAATTACCGATACTGTCACTGTACCTGACGGCATTATAAAGCTCGTTGCAGAGTTTCTTATATATTCGACACTGCCGTCTTCCTTAATCACTTTGATAAATAAAACCTTTTTTGCTTCGTCTGTCAAAGTAATTGTGACATTCTCACCTTCTCTTGCTTCTGCTTTATCCAGTGCAATATAAGACTTTGCTTCATCTGCAACGGTAACAGCCTTTAATTCTTTCTGTGTAATTGCAGAACCATCAAAGCTTGTTGTGACACCCTTTTCAGGCATTGTAAATGTAAATTTTGCAGAAGATGTTGTGTTTCCTGCATCTGCTGTTACGGTTACTTCGTTGCCGTCTGCGTCTGTTACCTTTGGCAGTGTTGTACCGTCATAGTAATATCCGTCTGCTGTATTTGTGGAAAGCAGTAATGTTACGGTATCGCCTTCTGCCGCAAGTTCACCATTTGATACGGTAAAATCGGCACCTTCAATATTTGCAGACTGGTTTGTAATGTTATACGCATCTGTTTCAACGAAGTCTACTCTTAAAGTAACGGCTACCGGGAATTTCTTTGCTACGGTATATGTTGCTTTTCCGCTTGCAAGTGATGATAATTCTCCCGGCTTTACTGTTGTATTTCCCTGTGTACCGGTTACTGTTACTGTATGCTTATAATACTTGCCATCGATAATGCTGTCTGCTACAACATTCATATTACCACTCATCATCTGTCGGCTGCTGTAACTTACATGGCTTGCAAATTTACTGTCGTCATTGGTTTCTAATGTAATTGCACAATAACGGTTACTCTTTTCTGTGATTGTAACCTTTTTCTCCGGCATTACAAAGGTGTATACCTGTACAATCTTATTTTCGTCTTCATCAATCACTGTACTTTCAAGTGTTGTATCAATACCGGTTCCGTCTTCATCTGCAACAGTCGGCACATAATTTCTTGTTGAACTGTCACTTGTTGATGTAATCTTTACGGTTTCACCCGGCTTTGCACCATACTTATCTACACTTAAATATTCGCCTGTTGATTTTATCTCATACTGTCCTTCTTCCAGAACCGGTGCAAACTGCACATATATCATAAATGTTCCTACTGAGCCGTAAGCATATGCATCGTCAGGAATTGTGCATGTATACTGGTTCTCTTTGCCGTCTACCTTTGTAATCTTTAAGTCCGGTGTTGTAAAGCTTGATGACATGTACATAACAGAATCTAATGCCCAGCCGTCCTCCGGTACAGCTTCAAATGTAATTGTGCTGTCTTTTTCAGCCGTGTATACTTTTTCACCATCATCACCGGTGCTTTCTGTCACACCTGAGATTAATTTGATACTTCCCTTTCCGTATGAAACACCCGGTGTAACTGTGTAGGTTACTTTTTCTGTGCTTTCTGCATCTGCTGTTACGAGATTTTCCTCTGCCGGTGCGGCTGTTTCAAAGCCGTCCGCTTCTGTTGTCTGTGCCTGCTGTACTGCCTGTGCAAATGTCTGCTCCGGGCTTGCCGCCAATACATTGTACGGCATACTGCTCATTGTCATTGCGACTGCTAATGAAGCAGATAATAACTTAAAGCTGGTCTTTCTCATTTTTCTTTCCTTTCTGCTTTGTCCCTGTTTACTTGTTTCTATCGTGCCTTGTTGATTTTACGAATGTACTAATGCTTTGTTTTGTTTTTTGTTTTATGGCATAGTTTTATTTTGATAACTTCCATTAGTCTTATCTAACCGTGGCACTTAAAAAAATAGGCTTCAAAGCCTATCTTTCGTTTGCAGTGGCAGTGTACCACAGACATTTGTTTTTGGCAAGCAGACATTTTTGTTGCAAACCTGCAACAAACAACGGTATTTTTCACCTGTTTTCTTTAACAATCCCTTTGATTTCCTGCTTTCCCAATTTGTTGCGCAAGTGCAACAAAAAAGTCTTATTGATAAATTTTATTGTTTAAAATGAGATTTTTTCAGACTGTTTTTACAAAATCCCTACTTTTGTACTAGGAAAATAGAGATTTAAGAGTTGGGCGGCTTTTTTGTTTCAGATAAGCCGCCTGTTACTTTGATAAAATGCTTTATTTTTCCTATTCATCTTCACGCTCGACTGCCTGCGACAACTTTTGCACCGTTTCTTCCGGCAGTTCCGTCAGGTCTGCCACATATGCAACGCTGTTCCCCGCCTGCAATAATTTTACGGCTAACTGCATTTTGGCTTTTTTCATTCCGGTGATTTCGCCTTCGGCACGTCCTTCATCACGCCCCTCGCGGCGTCCACAGGCTTCTCCCTCCAGATATCCTTCGGCACGACCGCGGTTTAATATATCCTTTGCTTCATACTCTAATACTTTTCCACCCATACTCTCTCCAACTCCTTTCCTGACCTTTTCATATTTTGCCGCCAGATGTTTTATTACTGTATCTGACATTTCAAGAATTGTAACCTTTTCGTATTCGTTTAAATCACCGTTCTTACGGTCTTCTTCCAGACGGTTTACTATCGCTGTATATTCCTCTTCCAGCTTCGCTAATTTTTCGCTGTTTTCTTCCAGTTCTTTAAAACTATTTTCATAAACAAAAATATGAAACGGTATCAGAAAGTACAGCTTTTTCTCAAAGATTTCTTCTACCGTATACTGTCTGACTTTTAATACCGGAACGGCATACGATACTTCCCCGCCCGGTGTGCGTATCATTACCGTCATCACCTCCGGCGTATTTTTCGTATGGCGCAGGGCTACGATTGCGGAATCAGGAAAATGAACTACCAGTGCACCCGCTGTAACTTCTCTGTTTTCCAGTGCAAGCTGTGTATCATACTCAAACATACGTACTATCATGCTTCCGTCTTCCGTGCTCTGGCACTCAATATGATAACGCTTTCTTTCTCTACCGAGGATTTCAAAGCTGGAATCCGTAATGCGCTCCTGTTCATTGCCGTCCGGCAGCTTTATAAAGTGCTCGTTTTGAAGCAGATGTATTGTTTCTTTTCCGGTGTAACTTGTGTGAAACAGTTCATTTACAACCGGTATAATCAGTGCCGTACAATCCGTTAACAGGGTACGGAACACATCATCGTAAGGTGTATTTACCATGCTTTCTTCCTTTCTTTTATTATAATAGACTACTTGAACTGCCGGCAAGGATTTTCATGAATTTTCTAAATCTTTTTGGATTTTAAGGGATATTAAACAGATGAACCCATAAAAATGTCAATAGAAAATACTACTTGGGATAAACTATCCGTTCTAATCAAAATTTCATCCCTAAAACGCGGATAAAACCTTAATCAAAATTTCAAGTTTTAGAAATCAACCGTTGTTTGCGGTTTTATTTTTAGAATATATTCTATTAGAAGAATATCACAATTCTATTCAGATTGCAATTATTATTATAAATTTTGTTTAATTATTTAAAATATGTGTTATTTATTCTTTATATACTACTCCTTAATTCTAAGTTGTTTTAAAAAAGTGCCTTTTATACACACTCTCCTGTATACAAAAGACACTTTTCCACTGTTTTTGATTTTTCCTCTTTACTGCGCAGTCTGCTGTGCGGCTTCCACCTTCGTCACTTCATTTAATGACTCGTTTTCATGATATGAAAATGTAACAGTATCGCCTGTATTGTACCGTACAATATCCGCATTATCCGATAACGGCACATCAAAGATACGGGACTGACCCTCTAAGAGTATATAAAAATGCGAATTGCCGTCCAATACCGTCTGCACCATTTTTTCGATTCTACCGGTTATCTGCCTGCTTTCCTTTGGCGTTTCTGCCGCTGTTTCATCTACAATGCCGCTGTCTACCATCAGCTGACGGTAATTTTTCTCACACTCATTGACTGAATCGCCGATTGCCACCGTCTGATACTTCTCGATATTGAGCATGGCATAAGATTTTACCAGTCCCGAGCTGTCCTTTAATGCCATAAAATATGTCGGCTGTCCACCCACATTAATAAGCAGTGGAAATGTTGCCTTGTATCCTAAATGCTGGACCTTTCCCTCTGCCGAAGACATCGCCGAATTTTCCTCTGCACCGGAAATCACATAATAGCGCGTTTCCATTGTCCGCTGGTTCATCAGCACAAAGCCCACATTGGATTTATCCTGTCCGACTGAGGTAATTCCTGTATACACCCACACATCATCGTCCAGTGCAATATAATTATAGCCGTCTGTCGTTACCAGACAATCCTTCTGGCTTAACACACTGTTAAAATAACCGTGCTTTAACGTACCGTGGTAATCATACAGCGAAATAAGCATATCTGCCGAATACACACGGTCTACCCACTGCGGAACATCTTCCACGGCATAATCCGTCATTTCCCCAGTGACTGCATTACAAAGCACCACCCTGCCAATCGTCACACCGCCAAACAGTCCGATATTATATTTTTTCACCGGACAAATCCAATAAGGTGTACCGCTCTCATCAATTTCAAAGCTGATGTCATCAAACATATAGGTCGGATACGCAAACCTCAGATGTCTGTAAATGTTTCTGCCAAAATGGTCGCTCATCGAATAACGGATTTTCTGCTCCAGACGCACGCACTCCGCTTCCTGTGTCGTCATATCAATACGGATATACGCAGGAATTCCATCACTGTGATTGGTAAACCATTTAATCAGGCTGCCGTACTGAAGCGGTGTCACACGCACCGGCTTATTCTGATAGTTAATCTGTGTATACATATCGCTGACTTCAAACTGGGAAACCATATCCACCATTGTTCCCATAACACGGTTGCCTATGGTCGTTGCCGAATCTTTATCCAGCACCGGAATCTGGTCATAGGACACCTCATGAATATCATCGGTAAAGCTTCTGGTTTCCACATTTAACAGTTTCTGGTAAGCCGAAGCATTGACAATTTCAGATGACAGCAGTCCGCCTATTAGAAAAATAACAACCAGTGCCGCTGTAAGTACCGCACATAAATAGAAAAAACGTTCTGCCTTTTTGCTCTTAAATTCAGGCTTTGACTGCTTCCACTGTCTGCCTGCCCATTCCTTGTAGTATTCTGTCATTGTCATACTGCAAAGCCCGACAACACCCGTAAATACCGCCGCCAGCACAATGACAAATATCCAGAAGCCCGGTGCATGGATATTGATTGGCGGAAGCACCACATAATAATAGGCAAATGCAACCAGCAGCACTGCCGCCACTGATAACACCCCTGTAAGTAATTTTGCTTTTTTGCTCATAAACTCCCCTTTTCCTGATATTTTATTTTTCGTCTGTTCTCCGTGCTTTCATATTCTTTATAATCGCATCAAAAATACAGCCTGCCACTTCAAATTTACTCATTTTCGGAAATTCCGTACAATCCGTCTTTGTAATCATCGTAATCACGTTTGTATCCGTTCCAAATCCTGCACCGTCTACTTTCAGATTGTTGGCAATCACCATATCCAGATTTTTCTTTTCCAGCTTCTTTCTGGAATTTTCCAGTACATTCTGTGTTTCCATTGAAAATCCGCACAAAAACGGTTTGTTTTCCATCGCTCCGAGCGTTCCGATAATATCCTTTGTCCGCTCTAAGGCAATGCTCATCTCTCCGTCGCTTTTCTTGATTTTTTCATCACTGACTGATGCCGGTCTGTAATCCGCAACTGCTGCCGCTTTTACAATAATGTCTGATTCCTTTGCCGCCTCTGTAACCGCTTCATACATATCCTGTGCCGATGTAATATGCACCATTTTAACAAACGGCACGTCAGGAAGGTTTGTCGGACCTGCAATCAGTGTCACCTCTGCCCCGCGCAGCATCGCATTTTTCGCCAGCGCATATCCCATTTTCCCTGTTGAATGGTTGGAAATGTAGCGCACCGGGTCAATTGCTTCCTGTGTCGGACCTGCGGTAATGCACACGCGGTATCCTTTCATATCCTTTGTCAGGGCAATATCGCGTAAAATGTATTCAAGCAGTTCAGACGGCTCCGGCATTTTTCCCGCACCTGTATCACCGCACGCAAGATACCCGCTTGCCGGTTCTAACACTTCGATGCCAAACCTTCTTAACTTTGCAATATTATCCTGTAGAATCGGATTGTAATACATGTTGGTATTCATTGCCGGAACGACAATTTTTTTACATGTACACGCCATAAATGTCGTTGTCAGCATATCATCTGCAATTCCCGATGCCAGCTTGCCAATCACGTTGGCACTCGCCGGTGCAATCATCACAATATCCGCCTTTTTTGCAAGGGATACATGCTCTACCTGAAACTGGAAATTTCTGTCAAATGTATCGACAACACATTTATTACCGGTTAAAGATTCAAATGTAATCGGATTGATAAAATTGGTCGCATTCTGTGTCATCATGACATCTACATTACATTCCAGCTTTTTTAAGCTGCTGGCAAGTGTCGCAATTTTATACGCTGCAATACTGCCGGTTACGCCAAGCAGTACGTTTTTCCCTTTTAACATAGTCCTCTCCTATTCCACATTTTTATCGTAAATGATTTTTAAACCTTTTAAAAGCAGTTTATCATCTAATATAATTTCATTGTGGCAGTATGGCACGATCACCCTTGCCAGTCCGCCGGTTGCAATGACTTTGACCTGTTCCTGTTCTGCACCCGTCATTTTGCACAGTTCTTCACGGATTCTGTCAACCATGCCGTCGATACAGCTTGCATTCCCGTAAACCGCACCGCTCTGCATACACGCAATCGTATTCTTTCCAATCACGGATTTTGGAGCTTCCAGACTGATTCGCGGAAGCTGTGCTGTCCGGGATACCAGTGAATCCACCGATACGCGGATACCCGGAAGAATCGCACCTCCCACATAATTTTTCTTGTCGTCAACCGCACTGATGGTCGTTGCCGTTCCCACATCAATAATCAGCACCGGTGCACCATATTCGTGAATAGCCGCAACTGCATCTACAACCATATCCGTACCGACCTGCTTTGGCTGGTCCATTAACAGATTCAATCCCGTCTTCACACCCGGTCCTACAATTAGCGGCGTAATGCCGATGATTTTTTCAACTGCCGACTTGATAACGTTTACAAGCTGCGGTACGACCGATGAAATGATTGCACCGTGAATCTGTTCACTTTCAATATTATATAACTCCAAAACGGTCTTAAAACCGATTGCATATTCTAATTCCGTCTTTGAATAATCCGTGCAGAGCCGTTCCTCAAAATAAATCTTTTCATCGTCTACACAGCCGATTACAATATTAGTATTCCCCATATCAATCGCAAGAATCATGCCTTTTTGATTTTGTCTTTTCATTTTCTTTTCCTTTTGTTTTATTTCTTAAAATATTAACATTTCTGTTACCGTCTGATATGAAGCAGTGCTTTTCCGATTGCCGCAGTCAGCACCGCCGCCACAATCGCTTCCGGTACGCCCTGTGTTCCGATCACACCAAGAATCACACCATACAGGGCATCTGTGGCAATTCCCTTTGCATTGGCATAACTGCTTCCAAACAAAAAGTAAATGCCGTTCATAACGAGCAGTGTATTCGTAAGTGCTCCTGCCGCACCGGCTGCCGCCAGTGCAGCAGCACTGCCTTTTCCGTCGTTTTTCTTCTTCTTTACAAGCTTTACAATCCCTGTATATACATAATATGCCACAACGCCAATCAGAATTCGCGGCACAAAGCAGATCATCAGACTCTTAAAATTTCCATGCACATTTCCAAGGCTGTAAAACGGTGAAAATACGAAAGAAGTCAGGTTCGGGTTAAATGTGTTGTTAATCATGCTGGTTAGTCCGAAAATACCGCCTAAAAATGCACCGCGCGCCGGTCCTAACAGTATCGCTCCGATAATAACCGGAATGTGAATAATTGTTGCATTCATAAATCCCAGCGGGATATAGCCTAAATACGGCACAAACGACATTGCAAGAATAATTGCCACAAACATTGCCGTTGTTACCATATCTTTTGTTTTTGTCGTTGATGTACTCATCTTTTTCTCCATTTCCTTTTTACATCATCTTTTCATGCTCTTTATCCGTGCCTTTACTTCCGGCGCCGGATTCCTGGATTCACATATTTTAGACAGTGCCTTATTATATGTAAAATCATCCATGCCGGATTTTATAAGAAACCGCATGGTCTGTGCCGGAAACATGACAAAACATTCCGCCGTCAGCCACGCCGCCGCCATTTGTGCATAATACCCCTGTGTAAACGGTCTGTCAAGCACTGAAAAAATTTTTTCCAGATATGGATTGCCTGAATCCTCCGGGCTGTCATTCTGTGCCTGTTTTTTTGATTTCCATGCAATATTCTGCATAATATCCGCCTCTGTAATCACGCGCCTGCGGGGGATTTTTCTGCCCGCATCGTCCCATTTTAAAAACTGCGACAGCAATAAGACCAAAGACAGGCGGACTTCAAATTCTTTTTGGGAAGCTAAAAAGGATTGTAAATGTTCCCACCATTCTTCCCGGTATGCCGAAACAATTGTCATGCTGTTACAAAAGCTGTCGCACACCGACCAGTTATCAACAAACGGCACAAATTTATCAAACATCCGCATTGCTTCTTCATTATCCTGCTCTTTTGCCGTGCCGTAACCGATCAGCATACCGCGCAGCATGGCTTCTTCAAAATAAACATCGTCTGCGCCGTCTGTTTGTACGAGTTCTTTCCATTCTTTATTTTTTACAAATTCCTGCGCCATTTTTCTAAGTGCCGGAAGCCGCACACCTAACAGCGGCTTACATTCGGGAATCAGACTTTTGGAAAAACTCCCGTACTGTGCATCTGCCATCAAAAGCAGGCGTGTCCTTATCTCCTGTGTCATAGTTTCCTCATTCTTTCAACTTTTACATCATCATATCATATTTATCTGTATTTTCATATGGAAATTTCACATCAAATGTACTAAAATGTTACTGTAATTTCAGGAATTACAGCCTGATGGCAAAAAACATTACAATAAATTCATTTAGAAATGAGGACAATTATGAAAACTGGAATTGTATTTGAGGGCGGCGCATTCCGCACAATTTTTTCCTGCGGTGTTATGGATGCATTTTTAGATCGGGATATTATGCCGGATTATATGATTGGTGTATCTGCCGGTGCAGCCTACGGTGTTTCCTACGCTTCCAGACAAAAAAGAAGAAATTTACAGATTCTTTTAGATTACCGTGACGATAAACGCTACATGAGTATGCACAATATGACCGATAAGACAAACCGAAGTGTCTATGGACTGGAATTTGCCTATGACACGATTCCGAATAAACTGGTTCCGTTTGACTACGATACCTTTAATGCGTGGGGCGGCGAATTTTACGCAGTCGTTACCAATGTTTTAACCGGAAAACCGGAATATATGCGCTATACAACCGAGGACCGCACCAACAAGCTGCTTCAGGCAACGTGTGCGCTCCCTGCCCTTTTCCCATATATTTACTTAAATGATACTCCGTACTTAGACGGCGGATTGAGCGATTCGATTCCGTATGAGCGGGCTTTCGCAGACGGCTGTGACCGCGTTGTTGTCGTCTTAACCCGCCAGAAGGGATACAAAAAGAAAACCGGCGCCACCACAAAGGCTCTGGCGCATGCTTTCTGGAAGTATCCGGAACTCGGAAAAGACCTCCTTTCCCGTGCTGACTGCTACAACCGTTCTTTAAAGAAGCTCGAACAGCTTGAAAAGGAAAAGAAGGTCATTGTAATCCGTCCGGATAACACCGACGGCTTTTCACGTCTGGAAAAAGACAAGGAGAAAATCAAAGCCTTATACCATGACGGCTACACAAAGGGTCTGTTATTCTCCGATAAAGTGAAAGAATTTTACACCAAATAAATCTTTTAATACACCGAAATATTCGCGTACTCTGTAATTTAAAAACAATACTTCATCTGACCGCGCCGCAATCGTGCTGACATTGTGAAAACCCTTCGCACGGACAAGCATTCCGGCACGGAACAGATGAAAGTCATTGGAAACCACCCCGATTTTCGCATTTTTATCCGGAATAAAACGTGCCGAATAGGCAATGTTTTTTTCCGTATCCGTGGACTGAGCTTCCATAAAAATCCGTGAAGCTTCTATGCCATGTGCGCACAGATAATCTTTCATCGCCTGTGCTTCGGATATATCCTCTCCCGGTCCCTGACCGCCCGATACGATAATATGTATCGTTTTGTTTTGGGTATTATCTTTGCTATGTTTTTCATTCTGTTCCAGATATGCCAGTGCTGCATCAAGTCTGTAGCGGAGTGATTTTGTAATTTCGAGTCCCCGCACGCGGCAGCCTAAAATCAGCAGATATTCACAGTCCGGTTCCGGTTTCTGCTTCATCTGCACGGTTATTAATGCCTGAACCAGACAAAATGAGCTGATAAGTATTAATAAACCTGCCGCAGACAGCACATTTATCCACATTGGAAGTATGAGTATACCTTTATTCTGTGCATAACGCACCGCAAAAATCCCTGCAAAAAAGACTGCCGTTACCGGCCATATCGTAATAAAAGATGATGCAAAGCCCGCATATGCCACACAGCAGACATAATAAACCAGACAAAATACCGCGGGCACCAGCCATATATAATACAATTTATACATATTATTCTCCATTCCACAGGCATTTTAATGCCTGCCAGCATCGCTTTTTTGTGTTTCCCATTTATTATAATAACCCCGCAATCCTCTTGTCAAACCACTTATTTTGTAGTACATTGAAGTAATAGTAATTTGTGCCGTGAACGCCGCAGATTACTGACAAATTTGCGTTCTCAGAATGGAGTTAAGTATGTTTCGTTTTAATGCAGATGTAACACCGACCGACTGCGAACCGGGTGTTACCAGAAAAATTTTATGTTATTCCGACGAACTGATGATGTGTGAAATTACATTTAAAAAAGGCTCTAAAGGAAATTTCCACCACCATGAACATTTGCAGATTACTTACGTGGCAGAAGGCAGCTTCGAATTTACAATCGGCGGGGAGACCAAGGTTGTGAAAAAAGGCGACAGTGTCTATATGCCTTCCAACGTCGAACACGGTGTTACTGCCCTTGAAGACGGCAAGCTGGTCGATGTCTTTAATCCGATGCGTCAGGACTTTTTAAAATAAGACGGTTAAACAGGACTGTTTTATCCCCCGTCAGACAAAAAATGCCGCAGGCACATATTTATAATGAAATATGTGCCTGCGGCAGCTTTCTTTATAATATTGTAGAACGAACGTTCTTAACTGGGATACCTGCGGATTGTTCCGTGCTGCGCACTCCCACAATCCTACCCATATTCGCATATCGTGGGACTATCGTCCCACTTTTATGCTCATATTGGGGCGGGTCAAAAGGTCTTTCACCCACTTATGAGCAAGCTCATGTGGGCGAAAGACCTTTTGACCCTGGTATCTTACATATTAATTTTGTGCATCAGTTCCAGCTTCATATAGTAGCTGATACCCAGACAGTTGATGATAACACCGGATGCGCCGAGTTCTTCCACGAGATTTACCAGTTCGTCATACTGATAAAGCATATTCTCATGATGTCCTTCGTAGCACTTATCCATTTCAAAACCGTCCGTGAATGCCGGAATGGCAATCACACGCTCGCCTTCTTCCTTATCCTGAATCCGGTCTGTCAAATCAATAAACGGATGTGAAATCTCAACCATGTCTTCTGTTTCCTCTTTGATACAAGGCACCATATATTCTGCGTGTACCATTGTGCGGATCATCGCATCTTCACGCTTCTTTAAAATCTCCTCACGCCCTGCATCTGCTGCCGTATTTTTACGGAATTCCTGGAAAAATTCAATCATTGCACGCTGCAGCCCCGGATTGGTCATGTATTCTTCATTGAAGAAATCCTCAAAACTGTATAAATCTTCCTTGGCAACAACAAACGGTTCGCCCTTTCCGTCTGTAAAGCGGATTTTTTCATAGCCGTTGCGGTACATATGCGCCACTTCATTTCTGAAATCTGTCGGTGTCACACTTTCCAGTGCCACCTGATACCCTGCTGTATTCAGTTTCTTTTCAAGCTCCGCATGATTTGCATAATCATATAATACGAACAAATCACCGTCAATCATGTACGGATAGCCGGTGTTGTCACTGTAAACCACCCATAAATGCTCTGCATTCTTAATTTTATCCAGTATCAGCGGATAGTAGTTATGAATCATCTGGCTGAAAAATCCCGCATCATTGATATTGTTATCATTCTGTGCCGTTGCCACACAATCCGGCAGCATCTTGGTCAGCACTTCAATGCTTTCAGTAACTGAAATCTTATCTAACATCGCTGCGCCGTAATCTTCATCATTAATAATATGTCTTAATATATCCTGTGCCCGTCTTGCATCCATTGTCCTTGTTCCTTCCCTGCAAAATGTTGTTTCCTGTATCTGTACAGGAACAAAATACTGTTTAAATTGTATCATATTCACCTTGAAAATGCAACGCCGTTTCACGCATATGACTGCTTGTACGTATATCCTGCGCAAATAAAAAACACCCGGCAAAAGAAATTTTTAAAATCTCCTCTGCCGGGTACTTTTTTTATGATGTTGGGACAACTGCCCTCAAACTTACGATACCTGCGGATTGTTCCGTGCTGCGCACTCCCACAATCCACCTCCATATTCGCATATCGTGGGACTGTCGTCCCACTTTTATGCTCATATGAGGGCGGGTCTCAAGGTTTTTCACCCACTTATGAGCAAGCTCATGTGGGCGAAAGACCTTTATCCCCTGGTATCTTACTTTCTGTTATCAATCGTTGCAATATCGACAATTGTAAGGTCTTTATTGTTAAACGCATGCTCTAAACTTGAAATCAGCGCGTGCGCTGTATCAAGGCTTGTCAGGCAGTGTACACCTGTTTCAATCGCATAACGTCTGATTAAGAAACCGTCGCCGGCTCTTTCGATACCATTTTCCGGTGTATCGATCACAAGGTCAATCTTATGCTCTAAGATTAAATCTAAGAGTGTCGGTGCTTCCTGACCAATCTTGTTGACCTGAATTGCATTGACACCATGCTCCTTTAATACTTTGGCTGTACCGCGGGAAGCGTAAATCTTATAGCCCAGCTTTTCAAAACGTTGTGCAATATCCACACCATCTTCCTTATCTGCATCGCAGAGTGTCATGATAATCTGCTTATGCTTCGGAAGATTGATTCCTGCTCCCTGGAATGCCTTATACAATGCTTCATCAAAGTCTTTTGAAATACCAAGGCACTCACCTGTAGACTTCATTTCCGGTCCGAGGCTGATATCTGCGCCTCTGATTTTTTCAAAGGAGAATACCGGCATCTTGATTGCATAGTAATCTGACTTCTTCTGTAAGCCCGGTTCATATCCTAAATCTGTAATTTTGCTTCCTGTAATAACCTTTGTTGCAAGCTGTACAATCGGAATACCGGTTACCTTGCTGATATACGGTACAGTACGGCTTGAACGCGGATTGACTTCAATGACATAAACCTGATCATTGTATACGATAAACTGAATGTTAATCATACCCTTTACATGCAGGGAACGTGCCAGCTTTTCTGTATAATCAACAATCATATCCGTAATTCTAGGTGTCAGTGACTTCGCCGGATATACGGAAATACTGTCACCTGAGTGAATACCGGCTCTTTCGATATGTTCCATAATACCCGGAATCAGGATATTTTCACCATCGCATACCGCATCAACTTCAATTTCCTTACCCATAAGGTACTTATCAACAAGAATCGGGTGATCCTGCTTAATTCTGTTGATGATATTCATAAATTCAACAACGTCTTCATCGGATACGGCAATCTGCATGCCCTGTCCGCCGAGCACGTAAGAAGGTCTTACAAGTACCGGATAGCCTAATTCATTGGCTGCCTTTAATGCTTCTTCTACGGTAAATACGGTCTGACCCTTGGCTCTTGGAATACCGCACTGCTCTAAGATTTCGTCGAATAACTCTCTGTCTTCCGCAGCATCGACATCTTCAGCCTTTGTACCGAAAATCGGCACGCCCATCTTCATCAGGCTTTCTGTCAGCTTAATTGCTGTCTGACCGCCAAACTGCACAACAGCGCCGTCCGGCTTTTCAAAATCAACAATATTCTGGACATCTTCCGGTGTCAGCGGCTCAAAATACAGCTTATCGGCAATATCAAAGTCCGTTGAAACTGTTTCAGGGTTGTTGTTTACAATAATCGTTTCATAGCCTTCCTTCTTGAAAGACCATGTACAGTGCACAGAACAGAAGTCAAATTCAATACCCTGACCGATACGGATTGGACCGGAACCTAATACGAGTACCTTCTTCTTATCCTTTGTTTCAACCGCTTCATTTTCACTGCCGAATACTGAATAATAATACGGTGTTTCTGCCGCAAATTCTGCCGCACAGGTATCAACCATCTTAAATGCCGCATGAATTCCATATTCGTCACGCAGTGCCTTAACCTCTGCTTCTGTCTTTCCTGTCAGTTCACCGATAACGTTATCCGGGAATTCGATTCTCTTTGCTTCTGTGAGCAGTTCTTTTGTTAAAGGACCTCTCTTTAAAGCATTTTCCATATCGACAATAATCTGTAATTTATCAATAAACCATAAGTCAATCTTTGAAATCTCATGCATCTTGGCTGCCGGAATATGTCTTCTTAAACCTTCTGCAATCTTCCAGATTCTTCTGTCATCAACAACAGCCAGCTCTTCTAAAAGTTCTTCGTCTGTCAGCTTTGTAAAGTCATACGACATCAGGCTGTCAACGTGCTGCTCCAGAGAACGGATTGCCTTCATCAGACCGCCTTCAAAGTTATTGGCAATACTCATAACTTCACCGGTTGCCTTCATCTGAGTTGTCAGTGTTCTCTTTGCAGAGATAAATTTATCAAACGGAAGACGTGGCATCTTTACAACACAGTAATCCAGTGCTGGCTCAAAGCTTGCATAAGTCTTTCCTGTAATGGCATTCTTAATTTCATCCAGTGTGTAGCCTAATGCAATCTTAGCTGCTACCTTTGCAATCGGATAACCGGTTGCCTTGGAAGCCAGTGCTGAAGAACGGCTTACACGCGGATTTACTTCGATTACACAGTATTCAAAGCTGTCCGGATTTAAGGCATACTGTACGTTACAGCCGCCTGTGATACCCAGTTCGTCAATAATATTTAAAGCAGATGTACGAAGCATCTGATATTCTTTGTCGGAAAGTGTCTGTGACGGTGCAACTACGATACTATCACCGGTATGCACGCCGACAGGGTCAATATTTTCCATGTTACATACAGTAATGCAGTTGCCGTTACCATCGCGCATTACTTCGTATTCGATTTCCTTCCAGCCTGCGATGCAGCGTTCTACTAAAACTTCACCGACACGTGAAAGTCTTAAACCGTTTTCAAGGATTTCCCTTAATTCCATAACGTTGTGTGCGATACCGCCGCCGCTGCCGCCCAGTGTATATGCCGGACGCAGTACAACCGGATAACCGATTTTAGCTGCAAATGCTTCACCGTCTTCTACATTATTAACAACTAAGGAAGCCGCACAAGGTTCACCGATTTTTTCCATGGTTTCCTTAAACATTAAACGATCTTCCGCTTTCTTAATTGTCAGCGCTGTTGTACCGATTAACTTCACATTGTGTTCTTCCAAAAAGTCCGTTTCGGCAATTTCCATGGCAAGATTTAATCCTGCCTGTCCGCCCAGTGTCGGAAGAATGCTGTCCGGCTTTTCCTTTAAAATAATCTGCTCTAACGCTTTAACAGTCAGTGGTTCAATATAAACTTCATCAGCAATATCCTTGTCTGTCATAATGGTTGCCGGATTGGAGTTTACTAAAACAACCTCGATTCCTTCCTCTTTTAAAGAACGGCAAGCCTGTGTTCCTGCGTAGTCAAATTCAGCTGCCTGTCCAATAATAATCGGTCCTGAACCAATTACCAATACTTTTTTAATATTCGGATTCTTTGGCATTTTTTAGTCCTCCTTCTTCATCATCTCAATAAATCTGTCAAAAAGATACGCTGTATCCTGTGGTCCTGCACATGCTTCCGGATGGAACTGTACAGTAAAAATATTCTTTCCGATATATTCAAGACCTTCATTGGTCTTATCGTTGACATTTTCAAAAGCCGGTTTTGCGACTGCCGGATTAAGTGTCGTTTCATCTACGACATAACCGTGATTCTGTGAAGAAATGTAAACCTTTCCTGTCTGTAAATCCTTTACCGGATGATTTGCACCTCTGTGTCCGTATTTTAATTTATGCGTATCTGCACCTGTTGCAAGTGCCATCAGCTGATGTCCCAGACAGATTGCAAAAATCGGGACATTGCTGTCATAGAGTTTTTTAATTTCCGCAATTTCAAATTCACATTCCTTTGGATCGCCAGGGCCGTTAGAAAGCATGATTCCATCCGGATTCGTGCTTAAGATTTCCTCTGCCGTTGTACGTGCCGGATAAATTGTAACTTCGCAGCCTCTTGAATTTAAGGACTTTGCGATATTGTTCTTTGCACCAAAATCCATCAGCGCAACCTTATATCCCTTGCCCGGCAGGACTTTCTTTTCTTTACATGTTACTTTATCAACGACACCCTTTACAGAGTATGCCTTAATCTTTGGCAGAACTTCATCAAGATTATAATTCTCATTTGTCGTAATCATACCGTTCATTGTACCTTTTTCACGCAAAATCTTTGTCAGCGCTCTGGTATCGATTCCACTGATACCCGGTATATCATTGTCTGCAAGGAATTTCTGGATAGGGTCTTCACATCGGAAGTTACTCGGCATTCTGGAAAGTTCTCGGACAATATATCCATCCGGCCATGCTTTTAAAGACTCCATATCTTTATAACATACGCCATAGTTTCCAATTAAAGGATATGTCATGGTTACTGCCTGTCCTGCATAAGAAGGGTCTGTCAGTACCTCCAGATATCCTGTCATTGATGTGTTGAAGACAATCTCGCTGATTACTTCGCGGGTAGAACCAATACTCGTTCCATTAAACACTGTTCCATCTTCAAGAATTAAAAATGCTTTCATGAATGCCACCTAATTTCCTTTCGTATTATTAAATTTTGCTACTTTTGCGCAAAAAAAAAGACACAAAAATGTCTTTTTTTCTCAAATTTAATAAATTTTATCACACTATAACCTTTATTTCAAGAGGTAATTTCCAGTTGCCCGATATATTTCCATGTTTCACCGCCGTCCGATGACTGATATTTCGCCGCTGTTTTACCACTGTTATACACACCGTTGCTGCCCTGTGTCAGATAAACGGTAATCATGCCCTGATCATCTACCACCGGCACCAGTGCCTCTTTATAAACGTCACTCCACGAAAGCTTTGATGCCGTTGTTTCTTCCTCGGCTTTTGTTTCCTGCTGCGTGCTGTCACTTTCCGTTGTCTGCGCATTTGCCGCCGTGCTGTCTAACTCCTGCGGGTCCAGTGTCACTTTTGAAAACGTCTTTCCGAGGTCTTTTGTCATATACAGGTTACTGTCCATGCCATCTACATAGTTATAGCAGAAAAATCCTGTATCTGCATCTGCAAAGACCACGCCCTTTAATACATTTAATGCCGGTCCGCTGCCTATCATTATCCAGCTTTCACCGCCGTTTGTTGTTGTATAAATACGCGATGCCTGCTGACTGCCATTCTTACCGTAACCGATAACGATTACGCCTGTCATTTCATCAAAAAACTTTACATAGTAATAATTGGCATCATAAATCGTATCAATTTCACTCGTAACCCAGTTACTGCCTTTATCATTGGAAAACAACAACGTCAGGGGTACCCTGCCGTTTTCTGCATTTTTTCCGCCGTAAAGAAACGCTGCTTTATTCGTGTCTAACTGCCAGCTTCCATCCATAAGCTGTGTGGATGAATTTTCCACAAGCGGCAGATTCGTACAGTCTACCGGAACATTGACATATTTTGCACCACCATCATATGTAATCTGTAACGTATTTTCTTTAATTTCATACTTTGTAAGCGTATTGGAAGAAGCCGCCGTTGCCGATTCCGAGCCGCCGGTTACGCTGTCTTTTAAGCTTTCATTATACTGTGAAATACCGTATTCTTCCGGTGTCACAATATTCTCCACATAAATCGTTGCCGTACCGTCATAGTGGTTGTCCAGTGCAAATGTCACAACCCATTCAAATTCCATTCTGCCGTTGTCAAGCACACCGTCCCACGACTGGAAATACTCCGACGTACTATCCTTTAAAACTGCCGAAAAGCTGATAAGCACCGTGCCGGTTTCACGGTCAAGCACTTTGGAATCCTTACATGAAACCTTTCGCAGTGCCTTTGACCACGGCAGATACTTCTGGGTAAACTGTCCCGTAAACTGTGTCAGCCAGATGTCTGCCATTTTACTTAACTGCGGCGTTTCAAATTCCTGATATTCGCTTTTCTCACCTTCATTATACGCTTCATCCAGTACATTTCCGTCACTGTCTATCCGAACAGAAAATGTATAACGGGATTTTAACTCAATCCGACTTCCCTGTCTGCTCTTATAATTGGAATGAACAATGAACACAATAACAAGACACAACAGTCCCGCAAGTGCAAGCTTTGCCAGCATCATTACCGGTGATTTACTAAATTTTATTTTCATCCTGTCCACTCCTATCCTAATTACTGATTCACTCCGTTACATTTCTTAATTTTTACAATATACACGCCATCTCTGCCGCTTGTCCGGGCTTTCTTATACTTCTCTTTTAATATGCAGCGCCTCCTGCATAATTTTTCTGTAAGATGGATAATCCCATAAATAATACACTGAAAACACACCGATAAACAGTGCTGCCACTACAAAAACCGGATGAATGAAAAACAGCCAGTCTGAACTGATCTGCCGCTTTAACAGCGGCATACCGTATGCCACAAAAACACTGAGTGCAATCACCGTTCCGTTAAAAGCATTTCTATTGTTATACATCGACTGCATCTGGTCAAAACAAAGCACCGCTATCATCTCACCTGCCGGACGGATACACATCGTCACAAGGCTTAACAACAGGCTGTGTACAAACGATACACCAAATAAATTTAAAATAATCGTGAAATACACAAAATCTGTGACCATTTTAACTGCCAGCCTGCCAAGGAAATTCATATACGGACTTACCAGCACCACGCGCACCATCAGATAATCCCTGTCACCCATGGCAAGCAGTGTATTGTTGGCAAGGCTTCCGCAAATCGTAGACAGCATAAAAAACATAAACAATACCGCAGATTCTTTGTGATCACGGATTAATGGATTAAACTGTGCCATAAACAGATACGGCAAATAAATAAAAACTGCCACGTATAAATATTTCTTAATAAACTGCACAATCATTCTCACAAACACTGCCATGACACCAATGGTCATGCGCATCTTTGAATTTCTCTTATGAATCACCTGATTGCTGATATATTCTCCCACCAGCGGCATTTTTGTCAGAATTTCCAGACTTCTGTTCGTGCCTTCGTGAAAACTCAAAATTTTTTCTGCAAACATTTTTTTAAAGATTTCCATGATCTGCCTCCCCGATAATATCCAGTACCGCTCTGCGCAGTTCCTGTACCTGTAAGGTTTCTGACGGCACAACCTCAAATCTGCCGTTATGCAGCAGCAGAATCTCATTTGAAATCTGTTTGGCAATTTCAAGCAGTCCCGTGGATATTAATATAATATGGTTTTCTTTTACCGTCTGCAATACCTGCAAAAAGGTACGGATATAATTCTCACTGCAATAGTCAAACGGCTCATCAAATAATATAACATAGGGCTTCTGCACTAAAAATGCGGCAAGCTGCACACGTTTTTTATCTTCAAAACTCAGTTCACAAATCAGCGTATCCTTGGCATTTTCTTCCATGCCGACTTTATCAAGAAATTCGTCTGCCGGAACGGGTACATTTTTTAAATCACACAAAAAATGAATATATTCATATGCCGTTATGTACATCGGCAGGATGCTCTGTTTTGCTGCATGGAAAATGGTTGTCTTTTCCTTTGTTGCAATTTCTCCCGCATCGACCGGCAAATCCCCTGACAGGCAGTCAAACAATGTTGTCCTGCCGGAACCGATACCACCCAGGACCGGATACACCCTTCCTTCTTCAAATGTATAATCAATATCAGAAAGTACTTCTGTTTTTTTATTATAGGATTTTTTCAGATGATGAATCTGTAACATATCATTTCTCCAATCCTGCCAGCTTTTTTACAGTCTGGCATATGTACTTTATTATATTACATATTTATGGCATTTGTAAATTGGTATTTATAAATCTGTGAATCGCCCGTGCAAAGATTTCTGTTAAGATTTTTTTTAGAATTGTCTGCTTGTTTTGATAAGATTTATATTTTACAATTGTTTTACTGCCTGCAACATGGTATAATTTATTAATCTATGGATTAAAATAATACTACACGATGAGTAAAATACGATTTTGTGTCAATGCGCACCTGACACGTTTTCGTTTTCTGCCATTTTAGGATCCGGTATGTGCTTTTTGCCTGCACAAAAACCACTCCTCTTTATATGGCAGGATTTGTGCGCAGAAATGAGGATTCTTATGAATTTTTTGAAAAAAAACTGGCGGCTGTGTTTCGGCTGTTATATCTTTATATACCTGCCGTGGTTTTTCTACCTTGAAAAAAAGATTACCATGGAAACACCGAACCTGCACATTATCAACAATGCCATTGATGACATGATCCCATTTTGTGTGTATTTTATCATTCCGTATATGCTGTGGTTTATCTATGTCATCGGTGCCTGTATTTATATGCTGTTTAAAGCATCCGATACGGAATTTTTGCGTTTCGCATTATGTCTGACAATCGGCATGTCCGTATCCTTACTGATTTGCATGATTTATCCGAGCGGTCTGACACTGCGCCCGAATGACGTACCGGACAACTTTTTCGGCATGCTGCTGAATGCGATTTATACCAGTGATACACCAACCAATGTATTCCCAAGTATCCACGTATACAACTCCCTTGCCGTCCACATCGCACTGCACCGGAGCGAATGGTTTCAAAAGCATAAGGCATTTGACACTGCTTCATTGATTCTTTGTGTATCCATCTGCATGTCAACCGTGCTTTTAAAACAGCACTCCATTACAGATGTTATCGGCGCTTCAATTTTAATGGCAGTGATGTACACCCTCGTGTACGCCACCGACTACAGCCGCCTTTTAAAAAAAAGCCGCGACAAGGAAATTGAAATGCAGTAAATTTAAAAAACAGCCACTTGAACCCGACTATCGGAAGGTGGTTTCAATACAGGAAAAACGCCTCAACGTGTTACTTAACTTCGGCTTATTTTCCTGTATTGAAACCTCTCAGACGGTAGGTTTCTTGTGGCTGTTTCTTTTTATACAATAATTCCTTTGACCGGAAAGTTTCTTGACTTTGGCTTTTTCATCTTATTCGTCAAAAATGCTTACAATTTCGCCGTCTAAGATTCTATTCATGTTCTTTACGGCGCAGAAGTTACCGCACATGGAGCAGGTATCTTCCTTTTCCGGTCTTGCGGATTCTCTGTATCTTCTTGCTTTTTCAGGGTCAATTGCCAGATCAAACATTTCTTCCCAATCCAGCTTCTTTCTTGCCGTACTCATCTTTTTATCCCAGTCGGATGCCCCCGGAATACCTTTGGCAATATCGGCTGCATGGGCTGCGATTTTAGCAGCAATAATCCCTTCCTTTACATCATTTAAGTCCGGTAAGCGCAAATGCTCTGCCGGTGTTACATAGCATAAAAAGGATGCGCCGTAAGTTGCCGCAACCGCACCACCGATAGCCGATGTAATATGGTCATAGCCAGGTGCAATATCTGTTACAAGCGGGCCTAATACGTAAAACGGCGCGCCCTTGCAGATGGTCTTCTGGATTTCCATGTTTGCCTGAATCTGGTTCAGCGGCATATGTCCCGGTCCTTCAATCATAACCTGTACATCCTTTTCCCATGCACGTTTTGTCAGTTCACCAAGTGTTACCAGCTCTTCAATCTGTGAAATATCGGAAGCATCTTCGATACAGCCCGGTCTGCATGCATCACCAAGACTTATGGTAACATCATACTTGCGGCAGATGTCTAGTACCCAGTCATAATTTTCATAAAATGGATTTTCTTTTCCTGTCATTTCCATCCATGCAAAAATGATAGAACCGCCTCTGGATACAATGTTGGTAAGACGCTTTGCATCCTTAAAACGCTTTGCTGTACTCTTATTGATACCGCAGTGAATTGTCAGGAAATCCACACCATCTTTTGCGTGCATTTCAACAATTGAAAGCCATTCTTCGGTTGTAATATCCTTTAACGGTTTGTGGTAATATACCACGGCATCATAAATAGGAACTGTTCCTATTGTTGCCGGACACTCTGCGGTCAGCTTTCTTCTGAACTTCTGTGTATCGCCGAAAGAACTTAAATCCATAATAGCCTCTGCGCCCATGGCTACGGCTTCGTTCACCTTTTCCATTTCCATATCCAGGTCTACACAGTCCCTTGATGTACCCAGATTGACATTAATCTTTGTCTTTAAGGCAGAACCGATACCATTCGGGCTTAATGCCTGATGATTCTTATTGGCAGGAATAATCACCTGTCCCTTTGCAATCAGTTCTCTTAATTTTTCAACGCCCATATTTTCTTTTGCTGCAACAATTTCCATTTCAGGGGTGACAATCCCCTGTCTTGCAGCATCCATCTGTGTCGTATAACTCACAACAGCCTCCATTCCTGTACCTTGTACATGCTGATTTTTTCCGTGGGAGATATATCGCCGGGTTTATCCATATTATCATTATTATGATTTAAATATTTCACTTTACTATTATGTAAAAATAGGGAACTTTTTTCCGAAATTTCCTGATAGTCCTAAAGAATGCGCTATTTTCCGACAGCATATCCTCCATCTTAAAAGATACGGTATTCTGTCATTAAAAAAGAACTCCCTACGGTGGCATTATCCACATCAGGTAACGGGTCGGATACGATTCCCTCTCAGCAGTACCGCGGCTTTCGCCGCGGTCCTTTTGCTCCCCGGAAAATATTAACTTTATTATAACATTGTCTGACAAGAAGTCAATTTAAAACTTTTTAAAAACATCCGCTTCTGCCTTTAAGCTTTCCACGGTTTCCTTACTGCTGCCCATCTGTTCATTGATGGTGTGCATATCTTCTACCAGTGAACCGGTACTCATCGCGGAGCTTGTAACCGCATTGGCACTTTCTTCTACTGCTTTTGCAATACCCTCAATGGACTCTACGACATTATTCATAATATTCTTTAAGTTTTCTGTCTTTTCCGTAAATTCATTCATCACTTCACTGACATAGCTTGCATCTTCATTGTACTGTTCTCCGGAATCCGCATATGTACCGTAATCCGGCAGCACCGTTTCTTCTATAAATGCTATCATCGCATTTGAATTATCGATTAATGCATGAACCGCCTTTGTAACATGTTCATTAATTGCCTGGATATTATTTGCCGTATCCCGGCTTGAATCTGCCAATTGACGAATTTCATCCGCAACTACCGCAAAGCCTTTTCCGGCATCGCCTGCCCTTGCAGCTTCAATCGATGCATTTAATGCAAGCAGATTGGTCTGGCTTGAAATATTTAAAATCTCGCCTGTCAGTTCATTGACCTTTTCTACACTGCGGCTTTCTTCTATCGCCTGCTTTAATGTACCGACGATATTTCCAACCATTGCATCAGTCTGTACTTTATTTTCATTAGCATTCTTTGCAAGCGTATCTGCACGCTCCTGCATTTCTTTAGAGTATGTATTCATCTGCCCGGTTCTGTCTGCAATATCATTTACTTCACCGCTGATAGACTCTGTATTTTCCGTCACTGTCTGTACCGTTGCGGCAATCTCCTGCATCGTTGCAGACAGTTCTTCCATTGCTGAGGAAACATCCTGTGCATTGTCATTTGACGCCGACACATTTTCCGTAACCATATTGACAACCCGGGTCAGATTCTGTGTACCGCTTACAATCACACCCATCGTACTCTGTAACTTATCCAGAAACAGATTAATCCCATCTGCAAGCGCACCAATTTCATCCTGATAACCGGATTCCACACGCATTGTTAAATCACCCTTGTGCTCTTCGATCAGCGATACGATTTCTCCCAGCTTTTTATTGGCTGCAACAACTGGTTTTACAACCATACGGTTTGAAATGATTATGGCTGCGACAAGTGCAACAATGCCTAACAGCAGACATACAATGCCAACACCCATTGATGACGCATAGGCACTCTCCATATTTGCGACTGCCTGATCTGCCAGTGATGATTCAAGTTCAATCATATTTTCCAAATCTGTTTCAATCTGGCTGCTCATTTCAACCAGATCGTTGTTGGCAACAATTGAAGCATTTTCATTCTGGTTGGTCTGTACATATTTTACCATAGCATTATACTTGGAAAGGTATGCCTGATAATCACTCTGGAACTTCTGGAATGCTTCTGTTTCTTCCGGTGTCAGATTATTTGAAAAATCTGCCATCTGATTTTCCAGTGTCTGCTTAGTCTGGCTGATGGAAGTTTCCACCTTTTTCTCTGCTGCATCGCCCTGTGCCAGAATATAATTATACGATAAACGCATCAGTGTCTGTGTATTTTTCGACATTGCAGATACATCCTGTATTGTCGCCAGATACTCGTCAGAAATAACACGCCCCTTTTTTTCAATGTTGCCTGCACCTAAAATACTGAACGCACTTGTAACCAGAACCAGTACGGCAAGCACCGCAACCGGTCCTAATATCTTTACTTTAATTGATTTCATATCCGATAACTCCTTTCTTCTGCCTCTTGATTCACCCTATGATAAACCATTTTTTTCTTTTGTACAAGCGGATAAATCGCATATTTACTCAAAAAAAAACATATTTTTTGTTCTTACAGATGCAGTACACGTTCCTTAATTTCCTGTGTACGTCCCTGATTCCAGAACTGCGTGCCGATATAACCGCAGGTTCTTCTTGCAACATTCATCTTATCCTGATTTCTGTTGCCGCAGTTTGGGCATTCCCAGATAAGTTTACCGTCTTCATCGGTTACAATCCGGATTTCCCCATTGTAGCCGCATACCTGGCAGTAATCGCTCTTGGTATTTAATTCCGCATACATAATATTCTCATAAATATACTGCATGACAGACAATACCGCCGGAATATTATCAACCATATCCGGCACTTCCACATAGCTGATTGCGCCACCCGGTGAAAGCTCCTGGAACTGTGATTCAAATTTCAGCTTGTCAAATGCATTAATATCTTCCGTTACATGTACATGATAGCTGTTTGTAATATAATTCTTATCGGTTACACCCGGAATCTTACCAAATCGTTTCTGCAGATTCTTTGCAAATTTATATGTTGTCGATTCCAGCGGTGTACCATACAGACTGAAATCAATATTCGTTTCTTTTGCCCATTTCTTACAAATTTCATTCAGATGACGCATTACTTTTAAGGCAAACTCTGTACCTTCCGGCTGTGTATGGGTAACACCGACCATATATTTTGTACACTCACAAAGACCGGCATATCCTAATGAAATGGTAGAATACCCGCCATAGAGCAGCTTATCAATTGTTTCACCCTTCTTTAAACGTGCAAGTGCACCATTCTGCCATAAAATCGGTGCAACATCAGACGGCGTACCCTTTAATCTGTAATGTCTGCACATCAGCGCACGCTTACAAAGTTCCAGTCTGTCATCAAAAATCTTCCAGAACTTGTCCATGTCTTTGCCTGATGAGCATGCCACGTCAACCAGATTAATTGTTACAACACCCTGATTAAATCTGCCATAATACTTTGGCTTACCGGTTTCTTCATCAATATAAGGTGTTAAAAAGCTTCGGCAGCCCATACACGGATAGCAGTGTCCTTCACCGTTTTTATCAACCTTTAATTCCTTCATCTTCTTTTCGGAAATGTAATCCGGAACCATTCTCTTTGCAGTACATTCCGCCGCCAGCTGTGTCAGGTTCCAGTATTTTGAATCCTCATGGATATTATCTTCCTCCAGCACATAAATAAGCTTTGGAAATGCCGGTGTAATCCATACACCCTTTTCATTTTTAACCCCCTGGATTCTCTGGCGGAGTACTTCCTCCGTAACCATCGCAAGGTCATCTCTTGTCTGACCCTCCGGCACTTCGTCCAGATACATAAACACCGTCACAAACGGTGCCTGTCCGTTGGTTGTCATCAGTGTAATAACCTGATACTGAATCATCTGCACGCCGCGTTTAATCTCATCACGCACTCTTAATTCCGCAACCTCACGCACCTTTTCTTCGGTGTATGCCAGACCCACTTTGTCAAATTCTTCACGAACCTGCTTGATAAATTTTTCCCGGCTGACCTGTACAAACGGTGCAAGATGGGCAAGACTGATACTCTGTCCGCCGTACTGGGAACTTGCAATCTGTGCAATTGCCTGTGTTGCAATATTGCATGCCGTTGAAAAGCTGTGTGGCTTTTCAATCATGGTTTCACTGATAACCGTACCATTTTGCAGCATATCTTCCAGATTTACCAGACAACAGTTGTGCATATGCTGTGCAAAATAATCTGCATCATGGAAATGAATCAGTCCCTGTTCATGGGCATCTACAATATCCTGCGGCAGGAGCAGACGCTTTGTTATGTCTTTGCTGACCTCACCTGCCATATAATCTCTCTGAACGCTGTTGACAGTCGGATTTTTATTGGAATTTTCCTGTTTAACTTCTTCATTATTACATTCTAACAGGCTTAAAATCTGTTCATCTGTTGAATTGGATTTACGTACCAGCGCTCTTTTATAACGATACGTAATATATTTTCTTGCCACTGCAAATGCTCTCAGATTCATAATCTGGTTTTCCACCAGATCCTGAATTTCTTCTACGCTTAAAGAGCGGTTCATCTCCTGACAGATTTCTTCTACATTCACAGAAATTTTTTCAATCTGCTCATCTGAAAGTCTTTCACTGTGTACAACTTCTTTATTTGCCTTGGAAACAGCTGCCATAATCTTTGCAATATCAAATGTGACTTCTGTTCCGCTACGCTTAATAATTTTCATTTTCCCAATCCTTTCCTTTTCTCACAAAATTGCGTTAAAAAAGTCCTGCCCGCTCTCACGGGCAAGACGAATTATACTATATCTAGCATATCAAGTCAATGCAAGTACACAACATATAGTGAAGAAATAGTTGTTAAACTGTCCCTTACTTCTTCCGGATTTCCATTACCTGCATGCTTAAAAATGATGCAAATATACGGGCACAGTCAATCTGATAGTCTGCCCATGTCCCGGATTCTTTGCATTTATCAAAAGTGACAAGCCCCTTGATATCATCCGGTGTCCCGATAATACACTGGATGGTTGAAAAAACTCTTTTCTGCTTCATGGCGGCACAAAACTGTGGTGCACTGTTAAACATACCGGCAACAAAGCTCGTTTCTACATAATCCTTTTCCTCTAACAGTTGTTTAAATTCTTGTGTCTTTACATACTGTGCATTGTCCGAATAGTTCTGTTCAAACCCTACTGTATAAACTCTTGATAAATTTTCGCCATAATAAATATTAATGGTATCCAGCTGATACGATTCAAGCATATGCTGCAGAATCTCCCGGTATGCCAAAGCCTGATTTTCTGTCACATTGGACATAAATTTCGCAATTGCCTTTAATTCCTGAATTTCTCTGCCATTTATACCCACATGCTGTACACGCGTAATTGATTCTTCATATGACTTACGGTGCAACTCATCACGGAAAAATACATACCGGTCCCTGCCTTTTTCTTTGGCAATATACAAGCAGTAATCCGCTTTTTTGAACAAATCCTCAAATTCATTTCCACTATTTGGTGCAATTGATGCACCGATAGAACAGGTAATGGCAAAATCCTCAAAATCCCCTGCAAATTCCCATTTAATCTGGGTACGGATCGCACGCAGCATTCCCCGCAGAATCTGATCATCATTAATATTATCTATTACAATTAAAAATTCATCTCCACCAATACGGCCTACGACACCGTTGTCCCCGACAATCTCTTTTAACTTATACCCGACTCTTGAAAGCACCTTATCACCGTAGAGATGTCCGTATGTATCATTGACGGATTTAAAATGGTCTACATCCAGAATTACCAGTGTCACCCGGTTTTGTTTTGCTTTTGCCAGTGTCTTTTTGGCATAATCTGTAATCGTCTTTTTATTATAGACTTTGGTAAGCGAATCATAGTGCAGCTCATCAATAACTTCAATTGTCTTCTGCTGGGCGATGGTATCTTCCGGTATGATTCTGCCGACCATCATGCGTTCATGACCTGCACCGTTAAAAAGATTGCCGCAGAAGCAGAGCCGTTCCATAATATTATTCTGCGTTCTCAGACACGAATTCATCTTAATCGTAAATGACTGCACATAGGATTTAATATCGCTGACCATTGTCACAAACAGCGAATACTCTTCCGGATCGATATACGATTTATCAATCATCTCCTGCTTCCATTCGTCAATATCCATCTTATAAATGGTAACCTTCTGATACTGCTCATACCGGAAAATACAGATGATATTGTCTGAACGGTTATAGGAAAATGCATACTCCTGTGTCATGCCAAGAAACATGCGCAGTCTTGATACATCCGATGTCAAATGTTCAATGACTGCTTCTGTGCTCTGTACATCAATCATCTCAATGTCAATATTATCTCCGCCGTCCATTCCTGTCTTTTTGCAAAGCAGCCGTAAAAGATTGTAACGGTAACTGCCATCTTTAAAACGGAAGCGGAAAACCTGTTCCTGCGTATCTCCCGCAAATTCATCGATAAACTTCTTTAACCGTCCGACCTCATCCGGATGCACAAAATCAGTAATTGTATAAAAATGCTCATATTCAAAATAATCCGTAAACGCCTTATTCGTAACAAATGCACGGTATCTGCTGTCAATGGCAGCACGTCTTTTATCTATGCTATGCATTTTTTCATAATTTAAAACATCTTTTGATTCCTGCATACCTACGAACTCCTTTAATAACCCCCATGTGACAACAAGCACAAAAAATCTAAATTAATTATACTTCATGCCGTCATTTTTAACAAGCATATTTCCCATTTACTTTTTATAGTACAGCATATTCATGGCAGGATAAATATATTATCTGGAAATCCTGTGAAATTCTTCCAATCATATTAAATGCTTTTTTCTGCATTTGATTATCCAGTGCCAGAAAGACATCGTCAAGCACAATCACCGGTTTTTCTTTTACAGAAAGTCTCTGTATAAATGCCATACGCTCACAAAACCAGATAACGTCTTTGATTCCGCTGCTGTAATAATCCATTTGCCGCAGAATTCCATGGTCAACAATTCCAATTTCATAGGTGTCGTTTAACTGCACTTTCCTGCCCAGTTCTTCATCAAATGCGGACAGATACGCATAAAAAGGTTCTGATAAATCTTTTGCCATATGACTGATATATGCCTGCTTTGCCTCTGTAAGATACTGCATGCTCTTTTCAAGCACCTCCATACGATGTTCTATCTGCTTTTTCTGTTGTCCGGTTTGCCGTTTTTTCTGTAAAACCTGTATCTGCTGCTTCTCCAGCATTTTACACTTTTCTTCCCGCTGCTGTTCTTGAAAAGCATGATGTATCTGCTTATAAAACTCTTCCTTTTGTGAAAGGGTCTGATACTCTTTTGCATAGGCAGCGCCGGTGCGTTCCTTTTCTTCTGCACCGTTTAATCCTTCAAGCTGCTCTTTATACTGTGCCGTGCGCCTTCGCAGCCAAAAAAACACTGCCACACCGGCAATTCCGGCCAGCCCGCCAAAGACTGCTGCCGGCTGCTTCTGCAGCACTGCCATTGATAAAATACCGAGTATAACCCCTGCCGCTGCCAGAAAAACCGCCGCAACGGAAAGTCTTTTTGCCTGCCGGATTTTTGATCTGCACTCTTTTTTTTGTTCCCGGAGTTTTATAAGATTTTCTTCCCATCCGTCTGTGTGGTTTAAACCGGCTGCAAAATAGTCGTCTAAAAATGCCAGCCGTTCTTCTTCCTCTGCCGTAAGTCCGGTTGTACTACTGCCGGGCTTTTCCTCCTGTATGTCCTCCCCTGTATTTTCCGTCTGTAAAGATATTGGCATTTTCTGCTCTGACAACTGCTTCATCTGCCTTTCAAGCTCCCACTCCTGCATGGAAAGACGGTTTAATTCTTCCGTAACCTGCGCAAGCTCCCCGCGGTTTCCCGTTTTTTTGTATTCCCTGTACTCCGCTTCAATTGCGGCGGCTGCCTGTTTGCTTTTTAACAATCCCGTATCCTGCGTGCCGTCAAAAAAGCCGATACGCATATTTTCATTGACTTCTACCCGCATATGATTCCAGCTCATAAATGCTGTTGCCTGATACGTCGCTTTTGTCATGCCAAACAGTTCTTCCCCGATATTTTCCGTGTAATCCTGTGATACCATTCCGGTATCTAAATCAATCAGCGCAAAAGTATCCTCCCGCTCCTTTTCCGAAAAGGTTCGTTCAATCCGGTACTGCGTTGTGCCTGCTGCAAAACGAATCCATCCGCCCCATGTTCCCTGCTGCCACGGCTTATACTTTTTACGCGGTACTTCTTCTAAATTTTTACGGGTTCTTGCTGAACCAAGCCCGTAAAACATGGCGCACACAAATGCTGCAAATGTCGTTTTACCGCTGCCGTTTGGCGCACACAGATACTCCAACGGTTCTTCCGGGCAGAAATGATACCCACTCAGCCCGCCAAAATTTTCCACATAACACTCCTGAATCTTCATCTTCTTCGCCTTTCCGGAGGAATCGAGAACCGAATTTATTTCAGTTCTGCGACAGCGCTGCTTTTACACATGCCAGTATCTCCTGCTTCATATCCTCTGTTTCATCACTGTCCATGATATATTTTTCCAGATACGCCTCAAATCCGCTCTCTTCCCGCACACTGGCGGTTTCATCTTTAAGCCGCACAAGGTAATACTCCTGTTCCAGATATTTTTTGATATAATCCATATCATATGCCGCCTGTGACTGCTTTGCACCGGTAAGAACCACCCGTATCATATCCTGGCTGTCTGCCGGCTCTGTCTGTTCTTCCAATGCCCTCTTTGCAATCTGCATTTTTACCGTTTCATATAACTGCGGTGTCGTCACAATATCCGTACAGTCCACTGTGATTTCCCACGCCTTTCTTTTGGCAAAAGGCACAAAACGAGCTGCTATCTTACGCGCCGTGCCACATTCCGGGCTTTCTGCCGCGATGTTTTCTGTGCCGCTTCCGGCACTGCCGCTTACTGCCGCTGCGGTATCCAGCAGGACAAATCCCTTTTCCCCACATTCATCAAAACCACGTGCCTCCAGACAGCCACTGTAACAGTATACCCCGCGGCTGTCAATGCTTCCCTTTTTATATTTGTGGATATGCCCCAGTGCCAAATAATCTATATTTCTCCCGGCAAAACTGCCGAACCGGTCAATCTGTCCGTGCATCATGACAATATTGGTATCTTCCGGTTTTAAATGCAGATTTGACGGCAGTTTTAAACTGTTTAAGCCTGTAATCACCACATTTCCGTAACGGTATGCCTTTCCAGCTCCCGGAAATAATTTAAGATTCTTTGGCAGTGAATTCCCATTCACGGTCATATTGAAACCACTGTCTGGGACTGTATTAAAAAGCTGTTCCCCGTCATGGTTGCCGGAAAGCACTAAAAAATCCACCTGCGGATGTGCCGCCACTGCTTCGAGTACCTTTTTTTTCACGGCTTCCCGCCCATTTTCACTGTCAAATAAATCTCCGGCTACAAGGACTGCACGCACCTTCTCCCGCTGCGCATAGTCCATCATTTTTATAAATGTTTCAAACAGCTCATCGTTGCGCCGCCGTGCTTCCTGCCTTGTAAGACTGGTAGCGAGCGCCGAGTCCAGATGCATGTCTGCACAATGAATCAGCTTCATTTTTCTTACGTTTACCTTTCTATTTTTTCACAAATAATCCTTTAGTACCATTTGCATTTTGTGACTTTCATTTTGTTTTCTAATATGCTAAACTTCTAGATGTTGTTAAGTCCGGAATCACAGCAGCTACATTAATTTACTTTGAGGAGGTTTTTACCCTGATGGAACGTGTAAAGTATAACAAAGTAGAGGTCTGTCATGGTGACAGTCAGAAAAAATTTCCAGTATATGAAATTTATCTTGACGGTGTCATTGTAACAAAAGTTTCTTCCGAGTCTGATGCTTTAGAGATGGTATCCCGCTGGCAGGAAATTTATAAATAATTGACGTGTGCCGCAAGGTGTACTAAAAAGCTGTCTGAGAATGTTGATGGGCATTCCCAGACAGCTTTTTTAATGAATTTCTTTCACTATTTTATCAATACATTCTTTTTTGCCAAGCGCTTTAATGTGATCTCCTTTTTGAAATTCATATTCGGCAGACGGCATAATAAGTGTTTCCCCGCCGGACACTATCGCAATAATATTAACATTATATTCTGCCCTGACATTTACTTCACGGATTGTCTTTCCTGCCCAGCTTTCAATAATCGGTATTTCATAAATGGAATACTCATCGGTCATTTTGATATAATCAAATACATGATTTGCGCTGCATTTTTCAGCAAGATTATATGCCACGTCACGTGCCGGATACAGTACCTCGTCCGCACCGTTTTTCAACAGGAACTTCGCCTGAATATCGCGGCTTGCCATACTGATAACATGTCTGCCGCCCAACTCTTTTACAAGATTTGTCACTTCCAGACTATTCTGGAAATCTTCTGCAATACAGACAATAATCACGTCGAAATTACGGATTCCAAGGCTTTTTAAAACTTCAACATTGGTACAGTCCCCCACCCTGGCACTGTTTACTTTTGTAAACATATCCCGGATATGGTCTTCATTGGAATCTATAATCATAACTTCATTATCCAGCTCCAAAAGCTTATTTACCAGATGATGTCCAAACTTTCCTACTCCAATCACTAATATTGATTTCATCTTCTTCTCCACTACCTGTTTCACTTTATACTATTTTTTCAAGAATCTGCTGAGGAGTATCTGCAATTCCCCATGCTCCCAGCTTTTCCAATGCTGTACGTTCCCTGAAACCCCAGCTGACCAGAATACACGGCAGCCCCGCATTATCTGCGGTCTGCTTATCCACTTCGGAATCCCCGATATAAACGGTTGTTTCCTTTTGCGCGCCAAGCTGTTTCATCGCTTCATACACCGTATCCGGTGCAGGCTTTTTTCTTGTGGTATCACTCTGTCCGATTGCTGCCGGTATCACATCTTTAAAAAAGGTATCCCTTAATTCCACAACCGCGTTGTGATTCTTATTGGATACAATGCCGACTGCAATCCCCTGCGCCTTTAACGTATCAAGCATGGTTAAAATTCCGTCATACGGTCTTGTCTTAACCCGGCAATGCTTCTGATAATATGCACAGAATGATTCATAAACTCCTTCGTACTGTGGATTCTCTGCCCCTTGCGGAATTGCACGCTCAATCAGCTTTCTGATACCGTTTCCAACATAACTTTTTATTGTTTCAACCGGATATACCGGATAGCCATACTGCGTACAGACTGCATTGACACTATCCGTTAAATCTTCAATCGTATTTAACAGTGTACCGTCCAAATCGAAAATAACCGTCTGAATCTTCTTTTTTGCCGTTTCCTGTTCTAATTCCTGACTCATAACATTTTCTTCCTTTTTAAAATCCACAACGCCGCTACACAGATAAGCAGTATCAGCACGCAGATAATGCCAAACCCATACGGTGACGATGCCAGCGGCATACCGATACCCGATACATTCATTCCGTAAATGCCGGAAATAATTGTCGGTATCGCCATGACAATCGTAATCGATGTCAGATATTTCATGACATTATTCAGCCTGTTATCAACCACTGATGATAACAGTTCCCTTGTACCATCAATAATATCCCTGTAAATAGCGGTCATCTCTATCGCCTGCTGGTACTCGACCATAACATCTTCAAGCAGTTCCATATCTTCCGGGTACTGTTCCAGTCTTTTGTACCGGCGCAGACGTTCCAGTACGATACTGTTTGAACGCAGGGACGTTGCAAAGTATACCAGTGTGGATTCCAGTTCATGCAGTTCAATGATATCAACATCCTGTGTATCGCCGTCAATGCGTTCTTCTATTTCAATACGTTTCTTATCAATTCCACGCAGATACGCCTGATACAGCGCTGCTGAGCGCAGCAGCAGCTGATAAATAAAACGCATCTTTTTCTTAGTACTGAACTCCCGTACTTTGTTACGGATAAAATACTGTAACACCGGTGTATCCTCTTTGCAGATTGTAATAATCGCATTCTGCTTAATCAGGATACCGAGTGGAATTGTTGTATACATTTTCTTTTCATGGCGGACTTCCGGGGACGGAATATCCACTAAAATCAAGGTATAGCCGTCTTCCAGACTGATACGTGAACTTTCTTCCTCATCCAATGCAGTCGCAAGGTCACTGACTTCAATATCATATGCTTCCGAAACTTTATTCAATTCCTGTACACTCGGATCAACCATCTGTACCCATGCGCCGTCTTCAAATGCATCAATTGTGCGGATAACCGACTGCTCTGTCTTAAAAATATTGATCATCGGATGTCTCCTTCCCTGCTACTCACGTATTCCGCAGGCATTTTAATGCCGGAGGAACCGCGAGCCTGATTTTATCAGGCTCTGCGATAAAAAGCGACTTTGTGACGCCTGCGGCACAAATGCTGTGTGAAAAAGCTTTGATTTAAGGCTTTTTCACACTACTCACGTATGTCTCTGACTATGATACCATATTTTTATTCTTTTGTAACGTAGTTTTCAGCAAAATACGCGTTGATTTTTGCATAAACATCTTCTACAGAATAACGAAGCATTTCATTTGCACAGGTCACGGTAATGTCCGCATACTGCTCATACAATGCCTTTCTATCTTCAAAAATCTCTGCAATCGTTGCCTTGCCGTTTGAAACCACACCGCGTTCTTTTAAGCTGCCAAGACGTTTTTTTAATTCTTCTTCCGGCACTTTTAAGTATACAACTACACCGGTCTTTTTAAAATGTTCCATGGCTTCCCTGCCGTACACCACGCTGCCGCCGGTAGCAATGACTGTACGTTCCGCTTTAATTTCTTTATTCACATCATTTTCAATCTGAATAAATCCTGCATCTGAGTGTTCATCAATCAACTGTTCCAAGGTCTTTTCGTACTTTTGCTGAATTACAATATCTGAATCAATAAATTGGTATCCCATCTTTTTTGCCAGCACAACCCCAATGGTACTTTTACCGCTTCCGGGCATTCCTATCAAAATAATATTCTTCAAGTTTCTCCTCATTTCTATTACTTTTTATCTGCGCACCGCTTCTAACATCTGCTTTAATTCTTCCACTGTAAAGGTATAGTGGCTGTTGCAGAAATGACAGTTAACTTCAATCGGCTTGTCATCATCAATCATTTTCTGTAATTCTTCTGCACCGATACTCATAACTGCTTTACTGACTCTGTCTTTTGAACAGTTACAGTAAAATTCCGTCGGTACAGTATCTAAAATTTCAAGGTTCATATCCCCTAAAATGTGATTTAAAATTTCTTCCGGTGTCATGCCCTGCTCTAACATTTCCGTAACGGAAGTAATTTCCTTAATACGCTGTTCGAGCTTGTCAATGAGTTCTTCGGTTGCATCCGGCATCAGCTGGATAATAAATCCGCCCGCTTCATGCACAGTGTTGTCCTTATTCATCAGCACACCCAGTCCGACAGAAGATGGCACCTGTTCACTCGTTGCAAAATAGTATGTTAAATCATCTGCAATTTCACTGGTAATTAAAATTGTATCACCGACATACGGTTCTTTTAAACCGATGTCTTTAATAACACTTAACACACCGATTCCAACTGCTCCTGCTACATCTAACTTACCATCCTTTAACGGAAGCATGACCTCAGGATTTGCCACAAATCCTTTCACCCGGCCCTTTGCATCGGCAGTCACGGTCATCTGTCCGATAGGACCGTTACCCTTAATCTGAATGGTAAGCACGTCCGCATCACTTTTCATCATTGTTCCCATCATTGCACCGCCTGTCATCAGTCTGCCCAGTGCCGTTGTCGCAATCGGACTCATATTGTGACGGGTACGCGCTTCTTCTACCATATTTTTTGTCGTTGCAGCAAAAGCACGAATCTGTCCGTCTGCCGCAATCGCTCTTACAATATAATCTTTCATTATAATCCTCATTTCTGAGCGACTTTGTCGCGAAGTTGCGATGAGAAATTCGCGCAGGCGATTTCTCATCTGCAATCATGGCTATTTGTTTTCGCTCAGAAACAAATAGCCGTGTGAAAAATAAGCGCATCAGCGTTATTTTTCACACTATTCTCCTCTTATTATTAACTTTTTGATGTTGAGGCAAAAGCCCCAACTAAGCCGCCTACGGATTGCTCCGTGCTGCGCACCGGCGTCTTAATATGTAGTATAACCTCTCACTGTCTTCCTTCGGTGCATCGGTTGTAAATGCATCATAGACGGCTTCAACTTCCAAGCCTGCCGTTTCTGCCGCTTCCAGTACTTCTTCCATATAAAATCCATGCTGGAAATGATTTTCCTCGTAACGGATAAAGCTTTCATCTTCATTTTTGATAAACACCGCAAGGTCATATTCGTTATTGCGTGTTTCCTCATCATAGTAGTTATCCCAGATAAAGGCAGAATCGTCACGGTTTTCCGCATACGTATTTTCCGCAAGGACATCCCTGAAAAAATGAATCGTCTTTAAATCAAAGATAAATACACCACCCGGCTTTAAGCCTTTTTTTACGCACTCAAAAACCGATGTAATATCCTCTTTGCTGGTAATATAATTCATGGAATCCGCAATGCTCACCATGGCATCAACTTCATACGGCAGTTCAAAATTGCGCATATCCTGTAAACTATAGACGATTTCCTGTCCGCTCTCATAGAGTTTTTCTGCGGCAATCGTAAGCATATCCGGCGCATTGTCAATACCGACACAACTGTATCCCGCCTTATCTAAAAGCTGTGTCACCGTACCCGTTCCGCAGCCTAAATCAGCAATTTCCATATCCGGTGTAACGCCCTGTTCCTTTAACCGCTCCACTAAATATTCACACCATTCCTCATAAGGAATATTATCCATATATTCATCATAAACATACGCAAATCCTGTATATGCCTGCATTGTATCCCTCCATTTTAAAAATGCGGAACTGATATGCTTTCACACAACAATCCCGCATTCCGCTTTTCTGTATTACCTGCTATTACGCATTCTTTCCACAGCACTTCTTGTACTTTTTGCCGCTGCCGCAAGGACATGGATCATTTCTTCCGATTTTCTTTGCCTTGACAACTGTTCCTGAAAGCTTCTGCTTCTTGTAAAGTGCCTTTCTTTCTTCTTCTGAAAGAAGATCGTCCCATGCAGGAAGCTCATATAACCAGTCTGCCTTGCAGCCAACCATGTTATAGTAAAGCTTTTCCTTATCGTAATCAAGACTGACCGCCGTATCTTCTTCCATTGTTTCAATCGGATTCGGATTCTTTAAACTGTCATTGATACCATCAAGGAATCCTGTCATCATTAATACTTCTACACCAAACTTATCAGCCAGTTCTTTTACTGTGCCGGATACCGGTGCATCCGGTGTTGCAAGAATCTGCTCATAAATTGCCTTTTCCTGTACAAAATAACTGTTCCAGAATTCCGTCGCCTGATTCTGATTCATCTCTGTTTCATATGCTAACTTACGCCATGTTTCAAGTAATGCCATGCTTATCTTTTTCCTGCCTCTCGTGTATTATAAGTATTTGTTATAGGTTGCACTGGTTACATAAGAATATGAACCCGTGCTTGAATATGTTGTCGCTGAATCCAGCTTTGCAATCTGCGAAACAGCAGATGAGTAAAGCGATGAAGCACTTCTTGATACAGTCTGTCCAAAAGAACTGCTTCCTGTAAATGTAGATTTTACAACTGCCATATCTGACTGTTTGAACTTTTCTGCATCTACAGACAGCTTATTGTCACTTCCGATTGTAATGCCTATACTCTTCAACAATGACTGATTTGCCTTTGTATAGCTTACCATAGAAGATGCATTTCTTAATACGCTGTTATCGTCAGACTTACCCGTCTTTTCTACCAGCGAATTATAATTGGAAACAAAGTCTGATACAGCTTTATAAATCGCATCGGTATCATATTCCTTTGTGGTATTGCCTTCTTTATCCGTTACACTCTTTTTTTCCCAGAGTGCTGTCTTCTTTAAATCAGATACGGAATCCACCACATCGGCCGCTTTATCACGGACTGCTGCGCCGTTTAACTTCTGTGATGCCGTATCCGTCGTTGTGTCTTTCTTATTGGTCCTATCCGCCGTTGTGCCGTCATTGCCCTCTTTTTCATAATAAGACTTTAACAGCTTGTGATAAGAGCCATTCCGGATTGATGATAATGTGGATAAATCAATCCCTGAAAATGCGTAACCCTGACTGCCAAAAATACTGTTGCTTTTTCTGGTCGTTGAACCGGATGAAAGCAGCATATTAATGGACTCTGAATTATAAAATGAAATAGATGACATACAAACCACCTTCCTTAAAAATACCCTTGGACTGCTCCTATATCAATATTATAACACACATTTTCAAGATATCAAATAAAATTAATCTTAAAGATCCTGAAGTCTCTGAATCATATCCCACATTGCTTCTGCAGAATTGAAATTTTCCGGAACAATATCTGCCGGTGTGATATCGATATCAAATGTATCGTTTAATTCACCAACAATAGATACAATATCAAAAGAATCTAAAATCCCGTCATCAATAAGTGTATCACATGTTTCAAAATCTACATCTGCATTAACCTCTGTTAAAATTTCCATTAACTGATCCATCTGTAAAACCTAACCTTTCTGTTTTCAAATTCATTCCTTTTTTTACAGACCTGCTGTCTGTATCGAATTTAAAATACAACACATCACTATGTTCGTCAAGTACCTTTTTTATTTCCGTACCAGGCTCATCCGTGAATTTATTGTGTCCGATGCCAGGACATCTCTGTATACAACGGCTTTTTCCTTTTTTGAGTACGCCACAATCTTTGGCATTCTTCTGCTTAAAAACAGGTAAATTCCCTCTGTCACAGAATATGCACCGATATTATAGAATAGTATCAGATCCCCGATTTCAGGCTTTACTACCGGCAGATTTTTTACAATGACATCACCGACCGTACACAGTGAGCCGCAGATTGTCCATTTCTCGGTTGCTCCGGCTTGTGCAAGCTTCCTGCGTGCTGCCATGTCAAAGCCTGCCGTTATGCTGCCGTCTGCCTTTACATAAGTATATGCCGGAATCTTCATTGCCATGGTCTGACCATAGTAATTAATATGGTTGATTCCGCCGTCAATAATACAGTAATTCTGCTCTTTATTCGTCTTTAAATCTACTACCGATGAAACAAACACACCACAGGAAGCTGCGATAAAACGTCCCATTTCAAGCGTAATTTCATATTTGCCGCGGATTGGTGCAAGAAGCGCCGCGAATTCCTTTAATTCGTCAAATCCGTCATTTAATGCTTCTTCTCCGAAGTAAGAAACTAAAAGCCCCGGTCCGTATTCGAATTCCTTTGCCATCCAGCCGTACTTTTCTTTCAGGCTGTCGCACAATCCGTCTAAATGTGTCAGTTCTTCTTCAATCTGTTTCATCTTTTTCTTCTGCGTGCCTGTATAACACTGGATACCGTAAAAGTCAATATTCGGGTACTGTGTGCGGTTTGCAATAATATCTTCCAGTTCTGATTCGTCAACACCGAACTGGTTGCCGCTTGTCACGCGGATCAGCGCGCGGATTGTCAGATTCGTTTCTTTTGCACATGCCTGAAGCAGTTCTAACTGGGTACGGGATTCGATTGTATACACACCCACGCCGCCGCAGTCCTTCATCACATGAAGAATATCTGCTTTTTCTTTATTGACACCCGAAAGTACAATATCAGCCATTGCGACCTGCTCTCTTTCACAGATTGCAAATTCTCCGGGTGAACAGACTTCAAACTTGTGAACTGCCTGCTTCATGCTGTCTACCAGAAACGGATTGGCTTTCATCGCATAACAAAGCCGGATGTCTTCTCCTAAAATTTCTTTCATTGCCTGTACTCTGGACTGTAATTCGTCCAAATCAAAAAGATACATCGGCGTGGCATGTTCCTTTGCCAGTTCTACAATTTTAGCAATCTCAAGCATTTTTTCTTCCCTCCATCAAGGCATTTCTGTCAATCTTACCGTTTTTTGTAACCGGCATGGATGCCACCTGAACAAATTCCTGCGGAATCATAAACTTTGGAAGCTTTTTCATCAGCTCATGGGTAATCGTCTTCTTATCCGGTGTTCCTTCATAGAATCCGATAATCTTATTGTTGTCTTTGTCAAAGATACAGCAGGCACGCACGCAGCCTTCCACCGCGTTGATTGCCATATCAATTTCACCCAGCTCAATGCGGTGTCCCATATGCTTAATCTGAAAATCCTTGCGTGATGAAAAATAAAGCTCGCCCGCCTTGCTGTAATAACCCAAATCACCTGTACGGTAAATAATTTCGTTGTATTTGTCATTTAACGGATTCTGTACAAATGCCTGATCCGTCTTTTCCCTGTTATTATAATATCCAAGTGTCACCGCCGTACCCGATACACAAATTTCACCGGTTGTATCCGGCATATCCGGCGTAATCAGATTGTCATTGTCATCTAATAAAAAGACGCGTTCATTCGGAAACGCTTTTCCCATTGGCAGTGTTTCATCGAGTGCAAACTCACGGTCTACGATGTAATAGGTGCAGTTACAGGTAATTTCTGTCGGACCGTACACATTGACAAACATGGCTTCCGGATACGTTTCTCGCCAGATATTTAAGTGCTTCACCGGCATAACCTCTCCGGAGAAAATAACTTTGTTAATGCACCCCGGTCTTTTATAGTCAAAGCCTTTTAAGGTCGTTACAATACAGAGTGCCGATACCGCCCAGATCAGGGTTGTCACCTTTCTGTCGTCCAGATAATCCATCAGCGGCATCGGAAATGAAAACAGCTTCTTTGGAATAATCTGCATCGTTGCACCGGTCTTTAAGGTTGAATAAATATCCTTTACCGATACGTCAAAGTCAAACGGCGCCTGATTGCCGATGACATCATTTTCCGTAATGTGGAACGTATCTGTAAAGCAGTCAATAAAGTCAATAACAGAACGGTGGTTTACAATAACCCCCTTTGGCACACCGGTTGAGCCGGAAGTAAAAATCGAATACAGTGGATCAATATCCAGCGCATTTTCACGGATGATATCAAGCTGCTTCATTTCTTTTTCGTCCGGTGTATGTTCCAGTAATTCTTCAATCTTTAATACTTTGCCGGAAAATCCTAACTTTTCCTGCTTCTTTGCAGACTTTTCATCTATAATCATAATTTCTGCACCCAGTGTTGCAAGAATCATCTGGATACGTTCTACAGGCTGTGCCGGGTCTAACAGGCAGTAAAAGCAGCCTGCCTTTGCCGCTCCCATAAATGCTGCCAATGCATTACAGCTCTTTTCCATGTAAACCGGAACTGCGGTACGCACCGGTGTTTCCTTTTGCAGTACCGCACCCACTCTCTGCGCATTGTCCAGCAGTTCCTGATAGGTAAAGGCATTATGTTCATCTGCCACCGCTGTTTTATCCGGCGATTTTGCCGCAGACTGCTCCAGATACTCTAAAACATTTTTTATCATAATAATCTCCATTTCTGAGCGACTTGTCGCGAAGATGCGATGAGAAATTCGCGTAGGCGATTTCTCATCTGCAATCATGGCTATTTGTTTTCGCTCAAAAACAAATAGTGGTGTGAAAAATAAGCGCATCAGCGTTATTTTTCACACTAACTCCGGCTGTTTAATTAAACCCTCTTTCAGGTTCAACACTATCCTATTCTGTTCTGCCGCCGGATATACCTTTAAATTCCAACCATCTGCAAATCTTCACACGCCATATCAATCGCTTTTGCAAGAATATGTCCGATTGCCTTGATATTGGCATCGATATCTTTCGGTGTCACATACATATTTACCATTTCCGGCGAAATGACTTCCCGTATCAATTCATATTTTTCCCGTGGGGAATATTCTGAAAAAATACGGCTGACAGACTTTAATTCTTTCGACTGTGCAATGGCTTTTAAAAAATTTTCCATCGTATCATTGACAATTGTCGGGGCGTCCACCACGGTCGGCACTCCGATTGCAAGCACAGGCACACCGACAACATCTTCCGTAATGCCAACACGGTGATTGCCGACACCGGACCCCGGATGAATTCCCTGACTGGATAACTGGATTGTCGTATTTAAGCGGCTGCTGTCCCGCGCCGCCAGCGAATCGATTGCAATTAAAACATCAGGCTTTAACTGCTGCACCACGCCACGCACCAGTTCCGCCGTTTCCATGCCGGTCTGTGCCATAACACCCGGTGCCAGTCCCGCCACTGCAACTTGTATACCGGCTTCCTTTGCATAATGGCGGTTAATTTCAATATTTTTTACAACATCCGGTCCGAGTGCATCGGCTGTCACATCAGCATTGCCAAGTCCCAGCACCAAAACAGTCGCTTTTTCTTTTTCGCGGATATACCCTGACAAGAGTTCTTCGAGATTTTTGGCAAGAATAACTGCCGTGCGCTGGCTGTATTCATCATCAGTTGTTCCCAGCTTTCCGGCTTCAATTGTAATATACTTTCCTTCCGGACGGTGCAGTGCCTTGACACCTTCTTTCCCGGTAATTTCAAGCACCGTGACCTTAATCCCTGTTTTATTATCCTTCATTTCATTTATAATAACACCTTTTAATCTTCCCTTTTCCCTATTAACCTGCTCATTGACCTCTAATGCAAGGTCTGTTCTGATTTCAAATACATTTTTCATTTTTAACTGCCCTCCATTTTCTAATCTCACAAAGTGGCAGTTTCATGTTCAGTTTTTTATCTGCCATTAGAAGTTAATACTAGTATGTGTCGTATCTTTTTAAAAATCCGTTAAAAAAATGGAAAATTTTATTGACATCCTCTCCCCTTCCCGCTATAATACAGTAGTATGTTTACATTAGAACGTCCGTGTCCGGATTTAATGCAAAACAGATTAATCTTTTAAATATAATTTTTTTGGAGGTGTACGGATTGGCTAACATCAAATCTGCTAAGAAGAGAGTTTTAACAAGTCAGATCAGAGCTGATAGAAATAAGGCTGTTAAGTCTAGAGTTAAGACTTATGTAAAGAAGGTTGACGCTGCTGTTGCTGCAGGCGATAAGGCTGCTGCTGAAGCTGCATTACCAGTTGCTATCGGCGAAATTTCTAAGGCTGCTTCTAAGGGTATCTACCACAAGAACACAGCTGCAAGAAAGGTTTCCCGCATTACAAAAGCTGTAAACGCTATGGCTTAATTTTATAATGTATTTTAAAGAAGCAGATGTTGTCACCCACTCACATCTGCTTCTTTTTTTACTTTTGGCTGTATTTTATAATCATCAGTTCAACACCAAGCTTGTCTTCTATTTTACCGGTCTTTACCGCTTCCTCTGTTTCCGCAAAATCCCGGAGTGCTTCTTTTATCTGTGCGCTTTCAAAATATTTTGCCTGTGCGGCATATTTGCCGACAATAAACGGTGCAACCCCCATTTCTCTTGCAATCTGTGCATTGGCATTGCCACGCATTAATGATTCCTTGACCTGCAAAATGCCGTTAAACTGTCTTGCAAGCAGATATAAAATACGCATCGGCGGTTCTTTTAACAGCAGTAAATCATAGTATAAATCCAATGCCTGCTTCTGCTTTTTGGTTGCAATCGCCGTAATCATATCAAAAATACGGCTCGTGGTCTGTGTTGTACATACAGCTTCAACATCCTCCGCGGTTATCTGCGGTCTGTCGATACAGTATGAGACCAGTTTTTCGACCTCTGCATAGATTAAATCCATGCCTGCGCCGGTTTTGGACAGCAGCAAATCGACCGCCGGACGGTCAATGGTCTTCCCTTCGTTTTTTAAAAGGGTTACAATCCACTGCACAAGTACGGAAGTGCTCTGCTGTTTCATTTCACAGATATATCCTGCCGTGCTGACTGCCTTGTATACTTTATTTCGCTTATCAACTTCCGATTCAACAAAAACAAAAATAAGATAATCCGGCATATTTTTTATAAAATCTGCCAGTTCTTCCTGTGAAGATTTAAAAAAGCCGCTGTTTTCAATGACAATTAACCGCTTCTGTGCAAAAAACGGCAGTGTATTTGCCATATCTATCACTTCTTTTACCACGATTTTATTTCCCTCAAAATAAGAATAATTCATGGTATCGTCCCCGCTGATTGCCTTTTTTAACTTATCACGGTATTGCTTTTTTAAATATTCCTCCTCACCGTATAAAAGATATACGCTCTGAAACTCCCCTGTTTTAATCTGTTCATTAATTACTTTCACAATAATCTCCATTCCGCAGGCATTTTAATGCCGGAGGAATCGCGAGCCAAATCTTATTTGGCTCTGCGATAAAAAGCGACTTTGTGGCGCCTGCGGCACAAAGTGCTGTGTGAAAAATATGCTATCAAGCATATTTTCACACTAATCTCTCTTTTCCGCAGGCCTTCCAATGCCGGAGGATTCGCGGACTGAATTTATTCAGTCCTGCGATAAGGCAGATTGATGACACCTGCCTCATCAATCTGTCTTGTGAAAAATCTTAGATTTAAGAATTTTTCACACTTTCCTCACTTCTAAGCAGCCTGCTTCCGCTTTAGAAACAATCATAACATATTCCTGCCGTTATTGCCACTGCATAAGCCGATAAGTTTTTCCGTCACTTTTAACGGTAATCTGACCGCACTGCGCCGTTACCTTTGTCTGTATATCCATTTTTTTAAAACGCTGTATTACTTCCTCCGACGGATGGTGATAACGGTTATTGACCCCGCATGAAATCAGTGCCGCCTGTGGACGGATTTCCTCTAAAAATGCTTCACTGCTGGCACTTTTTGAACCGTGGTGCCCGGTCTTTAAAATCGTAACCGGCGATAATACACCATTTCCCAGCAATTCATTTTCAACGTTTATTCCTGCATCCCCCGTCATCAGCATAGAAAATTCTCCATAGTCAATCCGGTAAACCGCCGAAATATCATTCACTGAATCCGTGTGGTATGATATTTCCGGGTGAAGACACTGCACCGTAACCTGACTGTTTCCGACAAAATCTCCGGTTTTGACATGCCACACCGGAATATTACAGTCTTGCGCAATCTTGATAAATTTAATGTAATTTGCATCATCACAATTTTTCAATGCCTCCGGCAGCAGTACTGCCCCGACAGTAATTTCATCTCCCTGCATCAGTTCCATAATGCCGCTGATATGGTCTGTATCAGTGTGACTGACCAGTGCATAATCTATCCGCGCAACACCTTTGGATTTTAAAAACGGTACCAGCGTATTTTGTGCCAGATTTTTCTCATCACTGCTCCCGCCGTCAAATAGATACGTTTCACCTTCCGGTGTCATCATATAGATGCCGTCCCCCTGCCCCACGTCCAGCATGTCAATTTCAAAAGACGGCTTTTTCGGCAGCATGATAATCATGATAGCAACAGCTAAAAATATTAGCTCACACTTTTTTACAATCTTTGAATATTTCACTGTTTTTGTGTCCTCTGCTGATTTTTTTAATTCTGCAGCTCCTTTCCTCTTTCTGTGCGTTGCATTAAAAAGAAGTTTCTGCCAAAAATCCGACGGAAAATGCGATAATACGACAAACAATGCCAAAACCAACAGATATACTACACACTGCCATAGCTTTGGCTTTCCTGCAACAATTCTTGCATACGGCAGTTTTCCAACTGTTCCGCATAAAACTTCATAAAATTCTAAAATAAAATGGGCTGTTCCCAGTAAAAACACACCTGCCGGTTTACAAAAAAGTCCTGTAACGCCAGCACTCACACTGCATAACATGACAAGCGGCATCAACGGAATCACCAGAAGATTTAAAAATACACTATATAAAGGAAATTCATAATAACAATTCAAAATGACCGGCAGCGTTGCTGCCGTAACAGAAAAACTGGTTAAAAAAGAAGCTTTTACAGTATCCCTCAGTGTATCTATAAAACACCGTTTTTCTGCATGGTTACTCTGCGGACGATCCGGCAGAAAAACACGTTTCAACGCAGGCAGAACGACCGCAATTCCCATTATTGCACAAAAAGACAGCAAAAAGCCGCTGTTATACAACACATATGGATTATTCCAGATAAACATCACTGCTGCTGTACTTAACGCAGACAGCATATCATATGTTCTTCCTAGCACCTGTGCATACATCATCAAAAGACACATCACCAATGCCCGCAGTCCTGACAGCGCATTTCCTGTCATCAGAACATATCCGGTTATAAAAAGCGTTCCTGCCGCAAAAGAAAATACATATGACGTTCCTGCGCGGCGCAGCAGCCTGTATAATGCCATTCCCACAAGCGATATGTGCAGTCCGCTGATTGCCAGCAGATGTGCAATGCCGTTGCGCTGGTAAAGCTTTTTAATATCACCATCCAGACTGCTCTTGTCGCCAAGAACAATCGAGCTGTACAAACCTGCCTTTTCTTTTGTACCAATCTGTTCATAGACTTCTTTAATTTTCAAGCGGAATTCTGATAACAAATAGCCTGCCGTCTGTCTTTTCCTGGTAAGCACCGTCACATCTTCGGCTGTCATTTTATAATGAATCCCGATAGATTTGTAATACATTCTGCTATCAAAACCGCCCTCATTGCGTGAAGTTTCAAAACACTTTAATGTTCCGGACACTAAAAGCATATCACCGGGTGCAAACTCAACTGTTGACACCGTTTTTCCATCCCCTTGTACCCCGCCTTTATCAGAATATGTATTAACAATGGATACAAGAAGCTTTCCTGCTCTTTCTTCCGGATTTTCAGTTTTGTCGCTATTCTGTATGGATACCGTTGTATTTTTTAATATAATACAGTCATATCCATCTTTTTGTTCCACGGCACAGACCGTTCCTGTAACCGTACTTTTTTGTGCCTTTTGCTGTATAACGGAATCAAAGGATGCCGGTTTTGACCGGACAGAGATTATTCCATAAGAAATCAAAGAAAAAAGAAAGGACAGGCAGACAGTCCATTTCCTGCCTGTTCTCTTAACAATTACCAAAACTGCTGCCGTCATAACAAGCAGCCCCCAAAGCAGATATATTTTGCCTGCAGCAGTCATACACAGCGCAATATATACCGTGACAAGTGCCGCAAATACCATCGGTCTTTTAATAAAATCCCCTCCTGTTTTATGCATAATGCATTTATGAACTTACAATTGCTTCATTAAATGTAAATGTACTATCTAAACTGATGCTTTCACGGAATGTCTTACTGGAGTCCCCGTTAATCATAATTTTAACAGCATCCACACTATCCAGTTCACACAATGAATTCACAATAGAATACACCGGTATTTCATTGGACACGTTAACCATTTCCGTTAAAAATGTCGTGCTTAAATTGACATAACACACGCGGTTACTTACGGAAATATTGAGCAGTTTTAAATCCGTTGGCAATGTTGCATATACCGACGTATCAGAAGGGCCTTTAATCAGCCGTTCTACAACCATTTTTTCCAAGGATACGTTCTTGCTGTAAGCGACTGCAACCGATGTTTTTACCAGTTTATCTCCAAGCTTGTCCGCATAATACAAATTGAGATTCTTCCATTCAATATTTCCCATTGCTTCATTCGAGTCATCGACTAAATCTTCCATGGACAGCAGTCCGATCTGCGTTCCGTCAGGGTACTCCGCTACACTGCCATCCGCATAAAACTGCACATAAGAAACACCGTTAATCTGTGTGAGCATTTTTACAATTCCCGCATTTAAAAGCAGTTTAACAGAATTGTCACATTCGTTATATTCCCTGCTGAAATAAATATTCGCCGTGCTTTTGGACGAATCAAAAGTCACATGGTCTAAACGGACCTGCTCCGGCTTAATGACTTCACAGTCTTCCTTTTTCTGACGTGTATTCATCTGCTGCATCAATTCCCGCATCAGCACCAGCGTATCTGATGTTTCCGTTTTATATGTTTTTTCTACCAGTTTATTGGCCGAACTATTCATATAGTAAACTTTATACACCTGGCTTTCCGATGTGTTTTTCTGACATCCGGTATACGCAAAACAACTGCTGACAGCCAGCAATAAAACCAGTATATATCCAACTATTTTTTTCACGAAAGCCGTCCCTCCTGTTCTGTATCGGACTGAACATAATTTAACGGAATTCTGACCGTAAATGTCGTTCCTACATCTTCTTCGCTGTGCATTTTTATCGTTCCGTGGTGCATAAGGATAATTTTCTTTACAATTGCAAGTCCCAGACCCGTTCCTCCGGTTTCTCTGGAACGTGCCTTATCCACACGGTAAAAGCGTTCAAATACCATATCCTGATTTTCCTTCGGGATACCAATTCCCGAATCCTCTACACGCACATAAAAATACTGATAATCGGCATTTAGGGCTACATGCACCCAGCCGTCTAAATTGTTGTACTTTATCGCATTTTCAACAAGATTGGATACAACCTGTGTAAACTTGACTTCGTCAATTTCTGCAACGACCGGGCGAAAGCTTTCAAACAGCAGTTCGATATTCTTTTTCTGTGCAATCGGCTTTAAACGCTTAAGTACAATCTCCATTAATTCATTCAGATTCACAGACGAAATATTCATCGCACCGGACGGCTTGTCCATCCGCACAAGCGAAAGCAGATCGTCAATAATTTTACTTTCGCGGTCAATTTCATTGACAATATCCTGCATAAACTCCTTATACAGTTCAATCGGCACATCTTCCTGCAAATTCAGGGAATCTGCCAGCACCTTAATCGATGTAATCGGTGTCTTTAATTCATGTGACACATTAGATACAAATTCCTGACGGCTCTCATCTAATACACTTGCCTTATCCATAATCAGATTAAAATTGCGGGCAAAATCCTGTAATTGTGTGTCACCTTTTATGCTGAGTCTTTTTTCTGTATGTCCGTTTGCAATTTCCTCGACCGTATGGAACTGCTTTCTTAATGTCTTTCCATACAGCTTGGATATAATATATGCTCCTGCCAACAGTATCGTTACCAATGCCGTTCGGATAATTCCGGTACGGTAACTAACCTCGCTTTGGAACTTATCAATCTCGGAAACATCAACACCCACAGAAAGTACCCCCATGAGTTCATTATTTTTATTGTACAGCGGCACAACAGCTTCTATTGTTCCGGTTGTTTTATCATATCCTGAAAAACTCTTTTTGGAATTACATGCGCTGATGACACGTGAATTAATAATCGTCTTTCCTGTTTCAAAAGAATAAGAATCCGACTGTATGACAAAATTCGTATTAATAACACGGATACGCATGGTTTCAAATGCGGAGTAGCGCACCATCTGATTATACATACCGGCTTTTTCTGCCTCGGCAAGCGACTCAAAATCCGCATACTCTCCGGCAACGACAGCTGCTTTCGTCTGCAGGTCTGCCTTTCTGTCCTTAATCATGGAGCTTCTGTAATAATATGGAATCATGACATCCACGAAATACAGTGGCACAATTGAAAAGACTGCCAGTATCATAAACAGCCGCACCCTTGCACTTTTGAGTTTTCTAAAAACCAATCTTACAAGTTCCGGCAGACTTTTTTTATGAAATTTTACGATTTTTAACCGATCCGGTTTTAAATTCTTAAACATTGAAATAATATCCTACTCCCCACTTAGTATGAACATACTTTGGCTCACTCGGATTTTCTTCAATCTTTTCACGCAGACGGCGTACATGTACATCTACTGTCCGTGCATCCCCCGGATAGTCATAACCCCAGATCGTATTAAGAAGTGTTTCCCGGCTGTAAACTTTATTGGGATTTAACACCAGTAATTCCAGTAAATCAAATTCTTTTGCCGTAAGATACACTTCCTTATCATGGATAAATAAACTGCGGCTGTCACAGTCCATACGCATATCTCCCGTTTCAATCCGGCTGCTTGCTTCCGTTTTGGCTGATGCCTTTGAATTCCGGCGTAAAATTGCCTTAATCCGTGCCTTTACCTCTAAAATGTTAAAAGGCTTTGTAATATAGTCATCTGCACCGTATTCCAGACCGAGAATCTTGTCCATATCCTCACCCTTTGCAGTCAGCATAATAATCGGAACATCTGAAAATTCACGTATCTGCTGGCACACTTCCATGCCATCCATTTTTGGCAGCATAATATCTAAAAGAATCATATCATATGAATTCTTTCTGGCACATTCCAGTGCTTCCTCTCCGTCATATGCACATTCTACCTGCATGCCATCCTGTTCCAGACTAAATTTTAATCCCTTTACAATCAGCTTTTCATCATCCACTACTAAAACTTTGTTTGCCATGTTTCTCCTCATCCCTCCGGCCTGCAGGTTTTCTCAAACACAAATCAACTCTTTGATTTTGTTAAACGCAGCATCTTTAATACCGGAAATTTTTTTTATATCTTCAATTTTTTGAAAAGACCCGTTTTCTTTTCTGTATTGTATAATATCCTCCGCTTTAGACGCTCCGATTCCCGGAAGTGTCATCAACGCCGTTTTATCTGCTGTATTAATATTCACTTTTCCCACACCTTGCACATCCTGTGCCGTATCTGCTTTTTCTGTTATTTCTCCCTGCTTGGGAATATAGAGTTTCTGCCCGTCCAACACGTTTTCTGCAAGATTTAATACCGTATCATCTGCTTCCGGCGTAAAACCGTCCGCCAGTTCAACAACTTCATAAATTCTTGTATGCTCCGGAACTTCATATACACCGGGACTTACAACCGCCCCACAGATATATACGTAACAAAGTGCTTTCTGTTCTTCCTGCCCGGTTACATTTTGTGTGTTTTCTGTTTCTTCCTGTGTAACAGATTCTTCCGTATGCACAACCGCTGCCTTTGCTGCCCCGGTTTCAGATTGCTGTTTTACTGTATAAAACACCCCTGAAATTAAAATTACGGCTGCAATGGCAGCAGCTTTAATAACCTGCTCTTTTTTCATTGACCACATCTCCTTATACTTTATTTTTTACAAGTATAAAGCCCCCTTTGTGCTCATTTTTTATTTTACCGAAATCAATCGTAGATTACAAGCAGAAAATCACAAAACAAACGAAAGTACCAGAAACATTTTATTTAACAAAATGTTTACAGAAATTTCCCATTATAGTAAAATAAATTATTATTATGATTCGAGGAGGCACATCTTGTCAAAGAAAATCAAGTCAGCAAAGGCTGACACTAAGAAAAGATTTCATTTTTCACTGCTGGATGATGAGAACGGTTCCATTCCAAGCGGTAATATTACCTTTGTAATGGCATTTCTGATTCCGGTTATTATTTTGGCTGCACTGTATTATGTGCGCGACATTTTCCCATTTGGTTCAAACTGCTATCTGCGTTCTGATATGTATCATCAGTATGCACCGTTTTTTTCGGAATTCTGGCATAAAATCCGAAGCGGCGAAAGCCTGACCTACTCATGGGATATCGGCATGGGAACGAATTTCACTTCCCTGTTTGCCTACTATCTTGCAAGTCCTGCCAACTGGCTGATTGCACTGTTTCCGCAGCGTTCCATGATTGAAATCATGAATGCAATGATTATTGTAAAGCTGGCAGCAGCTTCTGTCTCCTTTGCATATTATATTGCAAAGCATTTTCACACAAAAAGCTGTTCGATTGCATTATTCGGAACATTTTATGCACTCTCCGGCTTCGTTGCCGCATACAGCTGGAATATTATGTGGCTGGACTGCGTTATTTTAGTACCGCTGATTATGCTGGGACTGGAACGTCTGGTCAATGAAAATAAATGCCTGCTGTACTGTATCAGTCTCGGACTTTGCATTTTCACCAATTACTATATTGCAATCATGGTATGTATGGCGGTTGTATTGTATTTCATTGTTTTAATGGTTTCTTACAACGGCACACGCCATCTGCGCATTTATTTAAAGAAATTTATTCACTGGTGCGTATACTCCCTGCTTGCGGGCGGCCTGTCTGCCTGTCTGTTACTGCCGGAGCTGTATACATTCTCGTTATCCGCTTCCAGTGACGTGTCTTTCCCGAAAACGTTAAGCGTGTATTTTTCCATGCTTGAAATGCTTACCAGACAATTGATAAACATTCCGGTACATCTGGGACTGGACCACTATCCGAACATTTACTGCGGTGTCTTTATCTTTTTACTGATTCCGCTGTATGCCATGAATAAAAAGATTCAGCCAAGAGAACGTATCGGAAAATTCTGTATTTTACTGGTCTTTTTGCTGGCATTTAACATTAACATTTTTAATTTCATCTGGCACGGATTCCATTATCCGAACAGCCTGCCATGCCGTCAGTCCTTTATCTACGTTTTCTTTGTGCTGACGATGGCATTTGAAGCCTTTTACTATTTAAAAGAAACAACAGACAAACAGCTGGCAGCGGCTGTGTGGATTGCTGTCGGACTTTTATTTGTAATTGAGCAGATGTTTACGACAGACAGCACTTACGATGCAAAGAGCGTTTATATCAGCGGTGCATTTATCTTAGCTTACGCCTTGCTGATTCAGCTTCACCGCCGGACAAGCTTTAAAATTCCGGTTATTTTATTTGCAGCATTTGCCGTCAGCATCATTGAATGTACGATGAATATGGAATCGACAGGTCTTGGCACAACGAACCGTACCGCTTATCTGCTCGATTACGATGCCGTGAAAACGGTTACCGATACGATTGCCGCATCGGATTCCACCTTTTACCGCATGGATAAGATAACGGGCGCGCGCTCCAAAAATGACGGGGCATGGCACAATTATCACTCTCTTGCAACATTTTCATCAACCTCCAACGCAGGCATTTCCGATTTATTCGGTTATCTCGGATTTGAACATTCAACCAATGCGTATGGATATGAAGGTGCTACCATGGTAACGAATTCTTTGTTTTCCGTAAAATATGTTATCAGTAACCAGCACCTGGCAGAAAGCCGGCTATTACAGTATGTGACAGGAAGTGACGGTGAATTTATTTATAAAAATAATTATACACTGCCACTGGGTTATCTCGTACCGGCGAATTTTGAAGATGAATGGACAAGCAGTTCGATGTATAACGGCATTGAAAGCCAGAACAGCCTGATTAAGGCTGCCACAGGCATTGCCAATGTCTTTACGCTGACTTACGAATATACATCGGAAACAGATGTTAATATTGAACCGATTAAAAACGGTCATATGTATCTTGCCGTATCCGGTACAAATGTCGATTCTGTCGGTGTTAAAGTCAACGGATCGGTCAATAACTACTCCGGATTAAAAAACGGCAATCATTTAATTGACATCGGCTATGTTACAACTGCCGATTCCATTGAAGTATACGGCGATACCCCAATGGGTCTTTCCGTTTATACGTTAGAAGAAGAACGTTTTATCAACGCCTATAACATTTTAAATAACGGCGGATTAAACATCACTTCACACTCTGATACGAAAATAAAAGGCACCGTAACGGCACAAAGCGACAGCACAATGCTGTTTTCAATTCCGTATGACGGCGGCTGGAGTGTTTATATAGACGGTAAAAAAGTGAATACTTATGCAGTAAAAGATGCCCTGCTTGCAGTTTCTGTTTCAGCCGGAGAACACACAATTGTACTAAAATATATGCCTGTAAATCTGATTAAGGGTTGCATAATTACACTTTTATGCATTATTATATTAGTTGCGGTACATTTATTCGGAAAATACCGGGTTAATGGAAAGATTGACACCACAAAACTTCCACCGCTGCTTCAGGAATATCTTTCTGAAACAGACACATTATTCATGCACCGCAAGACAAAAGTTATCATGACACAGTCCGACATTAATCAAATAAAACAAGATACTGCCCCTCCGGTAGATATTGACACTTTAGATGATTTTGAAAATATGGATATTACGGACGATACCAAATAAGCATTACTTAAAAACTTACACAAAATTACAGCGCCAAAACGGCAGAATGGAGGACACTATGAAACTCTGGGGAGGACGATTCACAAAGGAAACAGACCAGCTTGTAAATAACTTTAACGCTTCTATTTCTTTTGACCAGAAATTTTACAGACAGGATATCCGCGGCAGTATTGCCCATGCAACAATGCTCGGAAAACAGGGTATCATTTCAGAAGACGAAAGCAAAAAAATTGTTGACGGATTAAACGGAATCCTTTCCGATATTGAAAGCGGTAAGCTTGAAATTACAGACGAATATGAAGATATTCATACCTTTATGGAAGCAACTCTGATTGAGCGCATCGGTGACACCGGCAAAAAGCTGCACACCGGAAGAAGCCGTAACGACCAGGTTGCACTGGATATGCGCCTTTATACACGTGATGAGGTCTTAAACGTCAATCAGGAAGTCAAAGAACTCATGGAAGTGATTTTAAAAATCATGAAGGAAAATACCGAAACCTATATGCCGGGCTTTACACATTTACAAAAGGCACAGCCGGTTACGGTTGCACATCACTTCGGCGCTTATTTTGAAATGTTTAAGCGTGACAGAAGCCGCCTGCATGACATTTACGAAAGAATGAACTACTGCCCGCTCGGCGCAGGCGCACTTGCCGGAACGACTTATCCGCTTGACCGTGAACTGACTGCCAGCCTGCTTGATTTTTACGGTCCAACTTTAAACAGTATGGATTCTGTTTCTGACCGTGACTATCTGATTGAATTTTTAAATGCACTTTCTACGATTATGATGCATTTAAGCCGTTTTTCAGAAGAAATCTGTATCTGGAATTCTAATGAATATAAATTCATTGAGTTAGATGACGCATACAGCACCGGCAGTTCTATCATGCCGCAGAAGAAAAACCCGGATATTGCAGAACTCGTCCGTGGAAAGACTGGACGTGTCTACGGCGCATTAATGAGCCTGCTGACAACCATGAAAGGTATTCCGCTTGCTTACAATAAGGATATGCAGGAAGATAAGGAACTCTCCTTTGATGCGATTGATACGGTAAAGGGCTGTGTCAGCCTGTTTAAAGGCATGATCGCCACAATGCGTTTTAATCCGAAGCGCATGGAAGACAGCGCAAAGCACGGTTTTACCAATGCAACAGATGCTGCTGACTACCTTGTAAAAAAAGGTGTTCCGTTCCGCGATGCCCACGGCATTGTCGGTCAGCTTGTATTAACCTGTATCGAAAAGGGAATCGCATTAGATGACCTTACATTAGACGAATACAAAGCAATCAGTCCTGTATTTGAACAGGATATTTACGATGCCATCAGCTTAAAGACCTGCGTTGAAAAACGTCTGACCCTCGGCGCTCCGGGACCTGATGTCATGAAGCAGGTTATTGAAAAATATGAAGAATATTTGTTAAATGACTAAATCAGATAAATATCTCCGTTTTATGGTGATAATATCCGTCAAAAAGAGTCCGCAAAAATCAGGCAGAATGCCTGATTACGCGGACTCTAATACTATATATCATATTTCATACTTTCCATTCCCGACACACCATTACTCCCGACCTCTCCTCCGTACAACCTCAGCCACCCACTACACAGAAAAAATAATCTGCTGTACCGAAGTCAAGTAACACGTTGAGGTACAGCAGATTATTTTTTCAGACTCGTATTTTCGTTCCTTTCGTATCCCTATGCGCCATTTTTAATCGGGCAAAGTCTACGTTTTTACCACGGTATTCTATCGTGAGTTCATCTCCCTGTGTAAGCAGATACACATCTTCGACCGTATCTTTTCCGGTCAGTTTGATTGCGCGCACACCGACCGCACCCTTCTTCTTTTCAGGCACATCTGAAAGCGGGAAGCGTAAAAAGTATCCGTCCGCTGTCTGCACGATAACATGCTGACTGCTCACAATCATTTCTTCTTCTTTGACTTCCCCGTCCAGTGAAAATCTTGAGAAAACTTCTTTTACCGCATCGGTCACATAGATACCGACCAGTAAATCGTCTTCCTGTAATTTGGTCGCGGCTACGGTACGTTTACTGACTTCAAATTCTGAGGTGTCCACCAGCTTTGCCATACCCAGTTTTGTCATAAACAGCATTTTTTTACCCTTTAACTGTTCAAACGGTGTCAGATAAAGGATATTTTCACCACTGCTGTCATAGTTGCCCAGATTGTCAATCGGCGTTCCCTTGTCACGGAATCTCGTAAACGGAATATCCAGCACCTTAATCTGATGCAGACTGCCGTTGTCCGTGAAAATGCAGATTTTATCGGTATTCATGCAAGAGAATACATAGCGGTTCTCATTATGTACCGCCTCCTTATTTCTTTCATACGCCGACATATCAATGGTCTTTGCATAGCCGAAGCGGTCCATAATAAACATCACTTCCTGCTCCTGCACCTTTTTCTCCTCTAATACAACCGCCTTGGCATCTTCAATCTGCGTTTTTCTCGGCAGTGCATATTCTTTCTTGATTTTGAGTAAATCTGCCTTGATGACCTTTGCCATTTCTTTTTTACTGCCTAAAATGCGCTCGTATTTTGCAATTTTTTCCAGACATTCTTCATATTCCTTCTGCAATGCAAGAATTTCAAGTCCAATCAGCTTGTACAGGCGCATTTCCAAAATTGCCTGTGCCTGACGTTCCGTGAAATTCAACCCTGCCGCCTGCTTTTTTGAAGCTTCGGATTTAAACTGAATGCCCTCGGTATTGCCGTTTACAAGACAGTCCTTTGCCATTTTTAAATTCTTACTGCCGCGCAGGATTTCAATAATTAAATCAATAATATCGCAGGCTTTGATTAACCCCTCTTTGATTTCCTTATTGTCAAGTTCCTTATTTAAAAGGGTCGTATATTTACGGGTTGCAATCTCATACTGGAAATCAATATGGTGTTTGATAATCTGCTTCAAGCCCAGTGTTTCCGGTCTTCCGTCAACAATCGCAAGCATATTGACACCAAACGTATCTTCAAGCTTTGTCTTTTTATATAATACATTTTTTAAATATTCCACATCCGCATTTTTCTTTAATTCAAGCACAATGCGAATACCTTCTTTGGAAGAAGCATTGGAAATATCTACGACATCTGTAATTTTCTTTGTTTCAATCAAGTCTACCACATCGGAAATAAATTTTCCGATATTCGCACCGATCATGGTGTATGGAATCTCTGTAATAACCAGCTTGTCACGCTCCGAGCGCTTTGCCGCCGGTTCAAATTCGACCTTGCCGCGCAGCTTGATTTTACCGTTTCCGGTTTCGTAAATCTGTTCCAGCTCACTTTTATTGATGACGATACCGCCGGTCGGAAAATCCGGACCGATACAATACTGCATAAGTTCTTTGGTCGTAATATCCTCATTGTCCATATACGCACAGACCGCGTCAACGACTTCGCCGAGGTTGTGTGTCGGGATATTGGTTGTCATACCGACTGCAATACCGTCCGCACCGTTTACTAAAAGATTCGGCACTCTGACCGGAAGCACTGCCGGTTCTTTTTCCGTTTCATCAAAGTTCGGTACAAAATCGACAACATTTTTATCCAAATCCGCAAGGTAGACGTCCTGCGTAAATTTCTTTAACTTGGCCTCCGTATATCGCATGGCGGCGGCACCGTCCCCTTCGATTGAACCGAAGTTGCCGTGTCCGTCCACCAGTGCCATGCCCTTTTTAAAGTCCTGCGACAATACGACCAGCGTTTCATAAATGGAACTGTCGCCGTGCGGGTGATACTTACCCATTGTGTCACCGACAATACGTGCCGACTTTCTGTGTGGTTTATCATAATTTAAGCCCAACTGATCCATTGCATACAAAACACGCCGCTGTACCGGCTTTAATCCGTCTCTGGCATCAGGAAGCGCTCTGGCTGTGATGACACTCATGGAATAGTCGATATAGGACTTCTGCATGACTTCGGAATACTCGGTCTTTACTATCTGCTCTGCCATTTTATTCTCCTCTTGATTTTTCAGTTCTTATTATCTCTGCATTTGAAAATCAGTTTTTATTATCTTTTCATTTCAAAAAACAATGAACTGAATTTATTAAATTCTGCTGATTATATTTATTAAATCATATCGTTTTATTTACTATACCAGAAATGCTCTACGCATCAATTTCCGCCTCGTCTGCATGTGCATAGATAAACTGCTTACGCGGCGGTACTTCACTGCCCATTAACATCGAAGTTACCTCTGTTGCCAGTCTGGCATCTTCGATTTCAACCTGTTTTAAAATACGCGTTTCAGGATTCAGCGTAGTTTCCCAAAGCTGTTCCGGATCCATTTCTCCCAGACCTTTGTAACGCTGTAATGAAAATGAGCCGCTTGGATGCTTCTTTCTGTACTTTTCAAGTGCCTTGTCATCATACAGATATTCGACTGTTCCCGCCTTTGCGCCTTTTTCCTTTTTCTTTAACTCGGCACGGTAAAGCGGCGGCGTTGCAAGGTATACGTGTCCCTGCTGAATCAGCTCCGGCATAAAGCGGTAGAAAAATGTCAACAGCAGTGTATCAATATGTGCACCGTCCACATCGGCATCGGTCATTAAAATAATTTTATGATAACGCAGTTTGCTGATATCAAAGTCGTTGCCGTAGCCTTCAAGAAAACCACAGCCGAAAGAATTAATCATCGTCTTGATTTCCGCATTTGCAAGAACCTTATCAATACTTGCTTTTTCTACATTTAAAATCTTACCACGAATTGGCAGAATTGCCTGTGTCCGTCTGTTTCTCGCTGTCTTTGCCGAACCGCCGGCAGAATCTCCCTCGACAATAAAGACTTCACATTCCTCCGCATTACGGCTTTCGCAGTTTGCCAGCTTTCCGTTGCTGTCAATCGAAAATTTCGGCTTTGAGAGCATATTGGTCTTTGCCTTTTCTTCGGCACGTCTGATTTTTGCAGACTTTTCTGCGCAGGCAAGCACAGCCTTCAAGTCGTCCAGATGTTTGTCAAAATAAAGCTGAATTTCATCATTTGTCACGGAACTTACTACCGTTCCCGCGTCCGGGTTGTCCAGTTTGGTCTTTGTCTGTCCTTCAAAACGCGGCGCCGGGTGCTTCACTGCTACAATCGCCGTCATACCGTTGCGGACATCAACACCGGTGAAATTCTGGTCTTTTTCCTTTAAAATACCAAGCTCCCTCGCATACTGGTTCATGACCATGGTAAATTTCGTCTTAAAACCGGTGATGTGCGTTCCACCCTCCTGTGTATAAATGTTGTTGCAGAAGCCTAAAATATTTTCTTCAAATTCATTGACATACTGGAATGCAACTTCCACTTCAATGCCGTCTTCGCTCTTTTTATAATACACAATATCCTGCACCGGCTCTTTGCCTGTATTTAAGTCCTTTACATATGCCTTAATGCCGTCCGGCTCATGATATGTTGCTTCTGCTGCCGGTTCAATGCGGTTATCCGTAAAATGAATCGTCAGTCCGGGGTTCAAATAAGCCGTCTCATGCAGACGGCTTTGAATAGAATCGGCTTTAAAACGTGTTTTTTCAAAAATTTCTTTATCCGGCAGGAAAGTAACTGTCGTTCCCGTATCGCTCTTTCGGCAGGTACCGGTCTTTTCAAGCGGATATATCGCTTTACCGCGCTCATAACGCTGACGGTATATGCCGCCGTCTACGTGAATTTCAACCTCCAGCCATTCTGAAAGTGCATTGACAACAGATGCACCTACACCGTGAAGTCCACCTGAAATCTTATATCCACCGTCACCGAACTTGCCACCCGCATGCAGAACCGTAAAGACAACCTCCACTGCCGGGATTCCTGCCTTCGGGTGAATCCCAATAGGAATTCCTCGTCCATTATCCTTAATTGTTGCCGTGCCGTCCTTATTTAATGATACGTCAATCTGCGTACAGTATCCTGCCAGATGTTCATCGACCGCATTATCCGCAATTTCATAGATTAAATGATTCAGCCCCTTTGTTCCGACACTTCCGATATACATGCCGGGACGTTTGCGGACTGCTTCCAGCCCCTCCAAAATGGAAATACTGGACGCATCATATTTCTTTTCTGCCATGATTTTCTCCATTCTTTTTCTTATTTCTATTTTATATTTTTTATCTTTTAAATATCTTTGCTGTCAGAATCACATTACAAATACGTAATTTATTTTACCAGCTCATTAAAAACTGTTTCAAAGCTTACCGGCAGTTCTGTGGCATTGGCGGTCTTCTTGCTGTTCCAGACCTTCTTATTCATTTCCACATACTTAGAAGCTTCATAGCTTTCAAAGACACTGTTAAAATATTCCAGCTTCTTTTCATCCATCAGCGCCGTTTTATTAGCTTCCGTTTTGGACTTTTCATTGTCACTGGTACAGCGGATAATGTAATATTTTCCGCCTGCTTCAACAATACTGCTGGTTTCGCCTGTCTTTAAATTAAAGGCTGCCGTTTCAAATGCCTGTTCCATTTCACCGCGCTTGCATTCTGTTTCGGATTCTTCTTCCCCGCCAAAATCCTTTGCTACGGAATAGAACGACTCTCCGTTATCCAAACGCTCTTTTGCGGAAGAAATGTCCGACTTGGAACCCGCACAGATGTACTGTATTGTAATCACTCTTGCATCATCGGAGCTGACTTCCGTATTAATCTGCGAAGTCACATCGTCATATAATGTATCTGCAATTGCAAACTCCGTAAACATTTTTTCAATCTGGTCTTTTGTTACATTTAACGCTGAAACCTGCTCCTGTGTCAGTGCATTAAAAAATGTATCTGCCGCACTGCTTACGGCATCTTTCTGGGTACGTGAAAGCACAACCCCCTTTTCCTTTGCCGAAAGATTCATACATTTTACGCGGATTAACTTGGAGCGCACCTGTTCCTTTACATAGTCATCCATGTTGACACCTTCCATGCTCTGACTCCACACACCGCTTCCGAAAACATTTTCATATTCCTTTTTCGCATCGGAAAGCAGAATATCTGCCTCCCATGTGTAGGCTTTTGAATTGCCTGCTTTTAATACGACATCATCTTTTAAACCTGTCGAAATGTATAAAAATGTTCCGTTAAAAAATTTTATATATCCTGCAATCAGCGCCACTGCCACTGCAAATATAACCAGTCCGATAATTCGTTTTTTTCCTCTTTTCACCACAATCCTCCTGCTGTTCCGGCTTTTCACCGATTTTTTCAGTCCCCGGAACGAAAATATTTCATGTTATTATAACATTAATTTTCATTTTAGAAAAGCTATTTTGGGTTGATTTTCTTTGTTTTAAGTTTGCTTCTTGTAAAATGTTCTGCTATAATATTTTTAATTAAATGCTGTTTGGATTCAACAATTCCATACAGGCTGTTACGCAGAATAATATAATAAATATAGAAAAGGAATGTATGCTTATGAACGGTAAAATGGACATGTCTATTTCGCAGATTTTTCAAAAAGACGGCAAACCGACAGCTTTCGTACTGTTTAGCGAAGGCAGAAAAAGTGCCGAGGGTAAAATTCCGGACTGCACGATTATTTCCAATGACGGCTTTTCCGAAAAGGAAGTCAAAGCACTGGAACTGTATCTGAAAATGCAGCAGGAGTCTATTTTAAAGACTGCAAAAGAAGTGAATATTATGAAAGCGTTTATGCAGAATTAAAGGCAAAAGTTAAACCAGTCTGCCGATTCTTTTTATTGTGATTGAATCGGCGGATTCCGACAGCATCAGCTATCTGATTTGATGTATAACCTATCTTATGCATATTCAAAACAATCCTTGCAACTGCCTTATCCTCAATTCCCTGACTCAGATTACACATAATGCTCCAATCAAACGATGTAATTCATATTTCTCATCATGTTTTGGAAGTTCATTTGTAATGCCGATTAACACAATATTCAGCAAATCAAGAAAGCCTGCTTTTTAACCTCCACTCTTGACAAAGAGCCTTTTTATTGTCAATACAAAAACACCCCAGTAATATATAAGCCCAACCGCCTGATATATTCCCGGGGTATCATCTATTCTGTCAATTACCTTACATCACTGCCTGAATATCCTCTGCAATCTGCTCCGGTGTCAGATGATTTGCCTTTAAGACATCTTCGACATTATATCTGTCTAAAAATTCCTTCTTTAATCCGAAGTTTAAGGTCTTGATATCCGAAGCACCGTAAAAACGTGCGATTTTTTCACCGAAACCACCGTCTAACACGCCGTCTTCAAGCGTCACAACCATGCTGTGTTCTGCTTTCAGATTTTCTAACAGTTCACTATCTAAGCCTGTGATAAATCTCGGATTAATCAGTGTCGCATGGACACCGGATTTCTTTAAAAGTTCTGCTGTTTCCTCGCCTAATGTATAGAAATCACCCAATGCAAGAATTGCCACTTTACTGCCTTTTTCTGTAACTTCATAGCAGTTTAATGTGCTGTAATCCGCATCAACCGGTCTGCCGGAAGTTGCCACACCTGTTGCAGGTACACGGATTGCTACCGGGTGGTCTTTCTGCTCTACTGCCCAGTCAAGCATTGCAAAATATTCTTCCTTACAGGTCGGTGCAAGGTATACTAAATTCGGAATATTTGCAATCATCGGAATATCGAAAAATCCGATATGGGTAATATCGTTCATTCCGTATACGGAAGCACAAAATGTCAGAATTGTTGCAGGACTGTTATTGACACATAAATCCTGTGATAACTGGTCATAACATCTCTGTAAAAATGTGCTGTACACACCGTAAACCGGCTTTGCACCGCCCGTTGCTAGTCCGGATGCAAGTGCAACCGCATGTTCCTCCGCGATACCTACATCTACAAACTGTCTTCCCGCCTGCTCTCTCTTATCCTTTGTAAAACCAAAAACCGTCGGTGTTGCGGAAGTAATTGCTACAACAGAAGCGTCTTCTTTCATTTTCTGTAACAGATAATCTGCGGTCAACGTACCGTAATCTTCTCCACCGTCATAATTTCCTTTTGTTTTGCCGGTTTCAATATCAAATGGCATATGCCAGTGCCAGCTTTCCTTGTTTTCTTCTGCCAATGTATATCCCTTACCCTTTAATGTATGGATATGCACTGCAACCGGCGCCTTAGAATCTTTGACCCTTTTAAATGCGTCAATAAGCTGTGTCAAATCATTGCCGTCTTCCACAAAAACATAATTTAAGCCCATTGCCTTAAAAATGTTGCATTCTGCCTGCCCTTTTGTATCACGTAACAACTTTAAATTTTCATATAAACCGCCGTGGTTTTCTGCGATAGACATTTCATTATCATTGACAACCACAATCAGATTGCCGTTTAATTCCTTTGCAAAATCCAGTCCTTCCAGTGCTTCGCCACCGCTTAAAGAACCGTCACCGATGACTGCAATAACATTATAATTTTCATCTGCCAGATTTCTCGCCTTTGCAAGACCGCAGGCAAGACTGACTGAAGTTGACGTATGTCCGATGCAGAAAAAGTCGTGTGCACTCTCGGACGGCTCAGAATATCCCGATACATCATCATATTTTGCTTCCTCTAAAAATGCATCTGCACGTCCTGTCAGCATTTTATGGCAATAACTCTGATGTGAAACATCAAATACCATTTTATCCTTTGGCGAATCAAACACATAGTGCATGGCAATTGTGGCTTCAACCATACCAAGGTTCGGACCGACATGTCCGCCGTGGACACTTAACTTCTGAATCAGTGCCTGGCGCATTTCGCCTGCAAGCACCTTTAACTGTTCTAAATCTAATTTTTTTACATCTTCAGGTGACTGAATCTTTTCCAAATACATAAATTCCTCCATTCCACAGCTATAGTAATGCTGCGTAGTCATTTTTTGTTATTTATAGCATACAACTTAAAGTTTACTTAAAGTCAAGTCTTCTTTTATTTTTTTATTGTTTTTATAAATCCTTAATATTTTACACACCTGTGCTTGCACATTTTTCACGCTTCTGTTATGATAATAATCTGTTTGTAAACTGTCTTTGGGCAGTATCAGCATTCAACAACAATAATTTGATTCAATAATGGAGGTTTTATGGAAAAGAAACATAGAGGAAGCTTTACCGGCGGGCTTGGATTCGTACTTGCCGCCGCAGGAAGTGCTGTCGGACTCGGAAATCTGTGGCGGTTCCCTTATCTGGCTGCACAGTACGGCGGCGGCATTTTTATCTTAGTTTATATTATATTGGCACTGACGTTTGGATTTACACTCATGACCACCGAAATTGCAATCGGACGGAAAACCAAATTAAGTCCTACAAGAGCTTATGCAAAAGTGCATAAAAAATTTGGATTTATCGGACCGATTGCTTTTATCATTCCGGTTATTATCCTGCCGTATTACTGCGTAATCGGCGGCTGGGTAACAAAATACATGGCTGTATTTATCTCCGGACAAAATGAAGCCGCCGCAGAAACTTCGTTTTTTTCAAACTTTATCAGTCAGGAATACGCACCACTCATTTTCTTTTTTATTTTCCTTGCACTGACCGCATTGATTGTCGTGTGTGGAGTTGAAAAAGGAATCGAAAATGTCAGCCGTGTTTTAATGCCGGTTTTAATCATTCTTGCAGTTGTTATCTGCATTTACGTTGTATTACTGCCGGGTTCTGCCGCCGGATTAAAATATTACCTGTTACCGGATTTTTCAAAGTTTTCATTGAAAACCGTCTGTGCCGCAATGGGGCAGATGTTTTATTCCATGAGCCTTGCAATGGGCATTATGATTACGTATGGTTCTTACACACGTGACGATGTCAGCATGGTAAAATCTGTCAATCAGATTGAAATTTTTGATACGGTTATTGCCCTGCTTGCCGGACTGATGGTTGTTCCTGCCGTATACATTTTCAGCGGAGAAGCCGGAATGTCACAGGGCGGCGCCGGACTGATGTTTATTACACTGCCGAAGGTCTTTTCACAAATGGCAGGGGGACGTTTTATGGGTGCACTCTTTTTTACACTGGTATTGTTTGCCGCACTGACAAGTTCCGTATCTGTCATGGAAGCAATTGTTTCGATGATGATGGACCGCTTTGGGCTGAGCCGTATTAAATGCTGTATCGGTATTGTACTGTTTTCCATTCTGCTCGGTGTGCCATGCTCTTTAGGCAACGGTATATGGTCCGGATTTACAATCTTTGGCATGGATTTCCTGACTTTCTGTGATTTTATCAGTAACAGTATACTGCTGCCGGTTGTTGCATTTTTAACCTGCATTATGATTGGCTGGTTTGTCGGCGCCGATTACATTATTGCAGAAGCCACCAAAAACGGCGAAACCTTCAAGCGCAAAAATATTTACCGCATAATGATCCGCTATATCGCACCGGTACTGCTTTTAATTATTTTAGTTTTCTATACACTGGCGCAGTTCGGTGTCATTCAGTATTAATAATGAACAGAATAATAAGTCTGTAAAAATAAAGACTGTGTCTTAACGGCTTTTGATATGTCCCCGGAATCGGGAGTATATTGAACCGTTAAATTCACAGTCTTTTTATGATAGCTCATTTTTTTATACTCTGCTTGACAACAATATCTATACACACATTTTAGATTTTACAATTCATGATAATGCGGGCAGAAATCTTCATGATATCTGTCTTACATGCGGAAGCTATCACTTTGTATATAACTTTCAACCGCTTCTTTGTTCAACCGTTCCCCGATTACAATCAGTACATCCTGCCCCTCGGCTATCGGCTGTAAAGTGATTTTGCTATGTGTGGCATTTAATTCCAGCCACTTGTCATTGTCTGCTTTTAAAAATCCTTTTATTCTGAAAATATTGCCGCAGTTTTCATCTTCAAACAGCTTTTTTACTGCCGCTTTTAATGTTTCTTCCGACATTGTGCTGTTCATAAAATAAAGCGATTGAAAACCGTTCTGCTCCGATAAATCCATTTTCTGATAATTTTCATAGACATATCCACACCGGGAAAAGCTTTCTAAATCTGAATCTGTAAGCTGTATCGTTCCCTTTTTTACAATCTCCGTGTCAAATCTTCTTTTACAGCCGATTTGCGCTATGGCACGGTTTAAATGTGCAATCGTCTGTTCTATCTGCACTCCGTCTGCTTCGTCTGCATGGCTTAAAAGAATCTTTCCGGCATTGGCGGCTTCCGAAGCCAGCAGATAATCTGCCTCCGCCGACAGTTCATTTTCAAGTTCAGCATCAACAACCGCTATCACATTACCAATCTCATACCAGTTATCCAGCGGTTCTTCATGCAGTACGTCAAAAAATTCGTCCACATCAAAAATACCGGAAGGCTCGACAATCACACGGTCATAGCCACACATCCCCATTGAAATCAGCTTTGTACGAAAACGGCGGATATGCGTTTCTTTATCACAGCCGCCCGAAATCATTTCCAGTTCGCACTGTTCTCCCATTAAATCCTGCAACAGCATCATATCAACATTGACTGCACCGTAATCATTTTCAAGAATTCCGATATGAAATCCCTGTGACATCAGATACTGTGCGTATTTTTTGATAAATGTTGTCTTGCCTGAACCCAGAAATCCTGTAATCAAATCTATCTTTACCATGAATATAATCCCCGTTTCCAAATAATCATAACCTAATCTATTATATGCCATTCATCACCGGTTATCAATGGGGAGTCCTCAAAAACAAAGAAGCAGATACGGCTTCTCCATGTCTGCGGCATCCGGCCAAATCAGTGTGCCTTTTGTATCGACAATCACTTCATAACCGGCACAGTCTGCCTTTTTTGAAAAGCCTTCCTGTCCGTAAATTTCAGTGTTTGACACAGCGAACTTTCCCGGCTCTGCCATTTCAAGTTCTGCTGTCACTCTTCCGCTTACCGTAGTCGGCACATTAATCTGAGCCAGCGTGGTGTAATAATCGGATACACCGCTTAACTTTGACGTCATGGCACAGTCAATTCTTCCGTCCACAGATGTCATCATATGGCATATAATATATGGCTTTTTCATTTTACATTTTTCCTCTGTATACCGGGAAGATACCACTTTCACCATAGCTTTCAATTTTTTTGAAATTTTTGAGTATCTTCATATCTTCATCACTAATTTCAAAATCCACCTGTGAATTAGATTTCATATGCTCTGGATTAGCTGTCTTTGGCAGTGAAACTGTACCAAGCTGGATTGTATAGCGGATACAAAGCTGTGCAACGGTTACGCCGTATTTATCTGCTATAGCCTTAATTTCCGGCTGTTTTAAAATTTCACCATGTGCAATCGGTGAATATGCTTCAACCGTAATGCCGTTTTTCTGGCAGTATTCTACTAGTTCAAGCGGCGTATTACTGATATGAAGTAGAATCTGGTTTACCATCAGCTTGATTTTTGATGTTTTAACAAGGCTTTCAATATCACCAATCTGGAAATTGGATATGCCGATTGCTTTAAGTATGCCTGCCTTGTAAGCATCTTCTAAGGCTCTCCATGCAGCCCGGTTGCCTTCCACATACCGGTCATCACTCTGATTGACCTTATCCCAAGGCTGCGGAGAATGAATAATCATCAAATCAAGATAATCCAGTCCCATTGTTTCAAGTGTTTTATCAATGCCAGCCATCGCTTCTTCATAGGTCTTATGCTCTGCCGCCACCTTACTTGCAACAAAAAGCTGTTCTCTTGCCACACCGCAGGTTCTGACACCTTCGCCAACACCGCGCTCAGAGGCATATTGTCAAGTGTGTATGTAAGATTTTATGAAATTGCTTCTATTTTCATCTGAATCCACTAAACTAAAAAATTAAATCTTCCGCCGATTTTATTCTCATCAGCTTTCTTTTCCTGAAGCTTTTCAAGATATTCTTTCTGACTGGCTGATGATTT